>Ga0194133_10000074_pt1 | contig 199278 bp, 193 predicted proteins | sample TA2KigOf40mmetaG_FD_155448 | JGI IMG/M metagenome (GOLD analysis project Ga0194133, IMG submission 155448) | Freshwater microbial communities from Lake Tanganyika, Tanzania - TA2015055 Kigoma Offshore 40m | ecosystem: Environmental > Aquatic > Freshwater > Lake | place: Tanzania: Lake... | reverse complement strand
CGCCGGTTCCTGTTACGTCTGCGAGGGATGCGGGAGCACCTCCGGCTGCAGCTGATGTAGATGGACATGCAGTGTCACCGCGTAGGTGGACATGGATGACCTTCGGATGGACGTCGATGACATTTGAATGGACATGGATGACATTGCGCTACTAGCAAGACGACAGAGAGCCCCGCGACCAATCTTGGTCGCGGGGCTCTCTGTCATGTCTGGTGAGCCGGATGCGGTCGGCCGGCACCCCGAGGGTGTCGGCGAAGAGCACGCACGAGCGGGTCAGCAGGTCGCGGATCTGCTCATCGGTGTGCATGCCCTGCACCAACTGGTAGCGGATCGTCGGCATGGCCGAATCCAACCAGAGGCGGGGGTTACCCTCGTCCGGTGGGCGAACACGTGCGCGTATGCATCGTGGGGGCGGGCTTCTCAGGCATCGGAGCGGCGATCTCGCTGCGCCGGGCCGGCGTGGTCGACCTCGCCATCCTCGATCGCGGACCAGCGGTCGGCGGCGCCTGGCGCGACAACACCTATCCGGGCTGCGCGTGCGACGTGCAAAGCCGCCTCTACGAGCTCGCCGCTGCCCCCTGGCCCGAGTGGAGCCGCAAGTTCGCCGGCCACGAGGAGATCCGCTCCTACCTGGAATCCGTCGTCGAGATCTTCGGCCTCGGTCCCGACCTGCGCCTAGATACCGAAGTCCTGCGCGCTGCATGGGATGACGCGGCGCTGCTGTGGCGGGTTAGCACGAGCGGAGGAGATCTCACCGCCGACGTCCTCATCAGCGCGTGCGGTGGTCTGACCGAACCTGCTTACCCTCGGATCCCCGACACCGAAGAGTTCACCGGCGACGCCATGCACACGGCCCGGTGGGATCACGACGTCGACCTGCGGGGCAAGCGCGTGGCCGTAGTCGGCACCGGTGCATCGGCCATCCAGGTCGTCCCGGCCATCGCACCCATCGCGAAGGAGGTCGTGCTCCTGCAGCGCACCCCGCCCTGGGTGCTGCCGCGTCGCGACCGGGCGGTCCCCGCTTGGTATCGCTCCCTTCTATCGGCGTCGCCGACCCTGCAGCGGACCATGCGCGAGGCGTCGTCCTGGGCTCGCGAGGTGCAGTTGCTGTCGTTCACGCGGCAGGGGCCGTTCCGCGCGATGGGGGAGCGCATGGCCCGCCGCCACCTGGAGAAGCAGATCCCCGATCCCGTCCTGCGCGAGCGCGTGACCCCGCGCTACGACATGGGCTGCAAGCGCATCCTCATCAGCGACGACTACTTCCTTGCCCTCATGCGCGACAATGTCACCGTGGCCTCAGCTCTGCAACGCGTGACAGCCACCGGTGTGGTCGACGCCGACGGAGCGGAGCATCTGGTCGACGTCATCGTCTGGGCTACCGGCTTCAAGGTGCTCGATCCGCCCTTGGCCGATCGGATAGTGGGTCGTGACGGCGACACGCTTGCGCAGGCCTTCGATCGCAACGGCATGAGCGCTTACAGGGGCACCACAGTGGCCGGCTTCCCCAACCTCTATATCCTGCAGGGCCCCAACACCGGGCTCGGGCACTCCTCCGTCGTGCTCATGTCCGAGGCGCAGATCGATTACCTCGTCCCGGCCGTGGCCTCCGGGCTCGTCCACGAGGTCGACCCGGCTCGGCAGGAGGCCTACCGCGACGAGATCGACCAGCGACTTGCCACGACCGTGTGGCAGCAGGGCGGCTGCAGTTCCTGGTACCAGAATGGACACGGTCGCAACGTCGCCCTGTGGCCGGGATCCACGCATGGATTCGCCCGGTCCATGCGCCGATTCGACCCCGATGCCTATCGGGTCCGACGGGGGCGGCTTGGCCGACCCGCCGGACCAGACAGTCAGAAGAAGGAGCGCACGAATGCTGCGACGTGACCACTACGCCATCGACGGAGGCGTCGCTGTCGTGACCGGCGCCGCAGGCGGCATTGGGTCGGCCATCGCCGAGCGCCTGGCACGCCGGGGCAGCAATCTCGTGCTCGTCGACCGTGATAAGGAGGGGTTGGCGGTCGTGGCCGACGCCGTGCGGACCCGCCGCCCCGACCGCGAGGTCAGCGTCCACGCCGTCGACCTCACCGAGAAGGACGCCGCCCTGGAGATCGCTGAGCAGGCGATCGACGCCCATGGTCGTGTCACGCTCGTCGTCAACAATGCAGGGGTCGCCCTGGCCGGGCGCTTCGAGCAGGTCTCCATGGACGACGTCGACTGGCTGCTGTCCATCAACCTGCGCGGCGTCCTGGCCGTCACCTCGGCGTTCCTACCGCACCTCGACCGCGGAGCCCACATCACCAATATGTCGTCGCTCTTCGGCCTCATCGCGCCCATCGGCAACGCCATCTACTCCGCGAGCAAGTTCGGGGTGCGTGGCTTCAGCCTGGCGCTGCGCGAGGAGCTCAAGCCGCGGGGTATCGGAGTCACAGCGGTACATCCCGGAGGCATCCGCACCGGAATTGCGCGAAGCGCTCGCCGTGGGGTGGGGGTCAGCGAGGCGGAGTGGGAGACCGGCCTGGCGATCTTCGACAAGTTCCTCGTGATTGAACCGTCGGAGGCAGCGCGCAAGATCGTCGATGGCACCGAGCACCGTAAGGGCCGCGTCCTCATCGGACCGGAGGCCTACGCCGGTGACATTGCGGCCCGCATCGCTCCCATCGGATACGCCCCACTCTTCGAGCGCCTCATGAGGCTCAAGGCGGGTCTGTGACGTCCAGGCGCAGGCCCACCGTCTTCGCTAGCGCGCTCCTCGCCTGCGCCCTTGGGCTCGCCGGCGCCCCCGGAGTCGCTACCGCCGATGTCAACGCTGACATCGGCCGCGACCTGCGGGGTCCGGCGGTATCGGGCGCCCTAGGCAGCGACACCACCATCCACGTCGCCGATGCAGACTCGGGCATGGACATCTTCAGTCGTGGTGCCGACCGGCGACAGATCCCGGCATCCACCATGAAGGTCATCACCGCGGCGACGTCACTGAGCACCCTGGGCCCCGACCACCGATTCGTGACGCGCGTCGTCGCTGGCACGTCCCGCGATCAGATCATCCTGGTGGGCGGGGGCGATCCCATGCTGACCGCGGCGGATATCCGTCGTCTCGCATCGCGCACCGCACGCTCGATCAAGCGCGCGGGTGGATCGGTTTCGTTGCGCCTGTACCTTGACGACTATCTCTTCCCCAGCCCGTCGCCCGCTCAGGGATGGGCACCCGGTGACAGCCCCACCTACGCAGCGTCTGTACGCCCGCTCGCGATCGTGGGGGAGTACTCGTCCGATACCGCCTCCTCGGCCGTTTCCGTCTTCGTCCACAGATTGCGAGACAAAAATGTGGCCGTCTCCTACGTCGGTCGGGCACTGGCCGAAGATGACGCTGGAGAGATCGCCTCCTTCGACGACAACCGGCTTCGTGACGCTGTGGAGTTGATGCTGCGCGTCAGCGAGAACAACGTCGCGGAGATCCTCTTCCGCCAGGTAGCACTGGCGCGCGGGTATCCCGCGACATGGACGAGCTCGGCATCAGCCGCTCGAGAGGCTTTAGGCGAGCTCGGGATCGCATCAAGCCGACTGCGGCTCGTCGATGGCAGTGGCCTGAGCTCCAGCAACCGCCTGACCGCCCGGAGTCTGACCGACGTCCTGGACCTCGTCGTGGGTGTCACCAACCCTGAGCTGCGGCCGCTGTTTGACGGGCTTCCGGTCGCCGGGGAGAGCGGCACGTTGACCTACCGTTTTGCGTCCCCGCCAGCCAATTGTGCAAAGGGCGAGGTCTTCGCCAAGACCGGCTCCCTTACGGGCGTGAACACGCTCGCCGGATTGACCGAGGGGCGTGACGGGGAGTGGAAGAGCTTCGCGGTCATGGTCAACAACGCCCCCTACGGCTCCGATTCAAGCTCCACGAAGCTGGCCATCGACACGATCGCCGCGACCGTGCACGGTTGCACGTGAGCCCCGAGGACGCCGTCCTGGCAGCAGCCGGGGCAGCGCTTGACCACGGAGACATCGTCACCGATCGCGACATCCTCGAGTCCTACCGCTTCGACCGATCGATGGGGTCGGCAGCTGGTCAGCCATTTGCCGTCGTCTTCCCCAGGTCGACCGAGCAGGTCAGCGAGGTGATGCGGGCATGCCATGAGCAACGGGTCCCGGTTGTCCCCCGCGGAGCCGGTTCTGGGCTCACCGGCGGATCCAACGCCATCGATGGCAGCCTCGTGGTTTGCCTCGAGCGCATGCGCGACGTCCTCGAGGTCAACGTGGCCAACGGCTACGTCGAGACGCAGCCCGGCATCTTCAACACCGAATTGCGCGACCATGTAGCCGGATTCGGTCTTTGGTATGCGCCCGATCCTGCGAGCAAGGACTTCTGCTCGATAGGCGGCAACGTCAACACCAACGCCGGTGGACTTTGCTGCGTGAAGTACGGCGTCACCCGCGACGCCGTACTTGGCCTTGAGGTGGTACTGCCTGACGGGCGCATTACGCGAATCGGCAGGCGCTCGATCAAGGGCGTGGCAGGATATGACCTCGCGGCTCTGATGGTGGGCAGCGAGGGCACCCTGGGGATCGTCACGATGGCGCGGTTGCGACTTCGCCCGCTCCCACCTGCGGCCACTACTGTCGTGGCCGTCTTCGACGAGATGGGTGTCGCGGGTCGTGCAGTTGAGGAGATCATGCGGCGGACGACGCCCAGCATCCTCGAGATTCTCGACCGCACCACGATGCAGGCCGTCGAGCAGTGGCGGCCGTCTGGGCTCCCCGCGAACGCGGGGGCTCTCTTGCTGGCCCAGACCGACCTCCCCGGCGCCGCGGGCGCGACGGACGCCGACGTGATCTTGCGAGCATGCGAGGAGGCCGGCGCCACCGAGGCCTACCGCTCCGAGGACCAGGAGCAGTCAGAGATGCTCATGGGCGCACGTCGCATGGCGATCCCGGCACTCGAAGCCCTCGGCGACTGGCTCCTAGACGACGTGTCGGTGCCGCGCTCGCGCTTCGCCGAGTCCGTGCAGCGCATCGAGGAGATCTCGCATCTTCGAGAGGTGATGATCGGCTCATTCGGTCACGCTGGAGACGGCAACCTGCATCCCACGATCGTGATCCCGCGGGGCGATGCCGACGCAGCCGAGCGGGCGATGCTGGCCTTCGATGACATCCTCAAAGTGGCCATCGAGGTGGGTGGCTCCGTTACGGGCGAGCACGGCGTGGGACTGCTCAAGCGTCGTGCCCTGGCGGAGGAACTCGATGAGCCGGCCCGCGACCTGCACTTTCGCATCAAGGACGCCATAGATCCCCGGGGAATCCTTAACCCGGGGAAGTCGCTGCCGCGGTGGTAGCCGGCGCCGCGGCGTCGGGAGGATCGCGGCCGGGCAGCGGGTGATCCGGATCGCGCCCGGTGAGGTACTTCATCACTCGGTAGATCGCGGCACCGAAGGGTACGGCGACGAGAGCTCCGATGATGCCCAGGACGATCGATCCGATCGCGATGAGGATGATGATGGCGAGCGGATTGAGGCTGACCGCCTTGCCCATCACCAGGGGTTGCATCACGTCGCCGTCGAAGGAACCAACGACGACGGTCAGTACCACCACAAGAAGGGCGATGACAGGTCCGCGCTCAGCCAGCGCCACGATCGCGGCGAAGAAGGTCGCGATGGGCGCTCCGATAACAGGAACGAAGGCACCGAAGAAGACGATGGCCGCGAGTGCGGGTGCCATTGGGACTTGAAGGATCAGCAGCCCGACGAAGACGAGTATGGCATCGCACAGGGCAACGATGACGACGCCGCGGGTGTATCCCGCGAGGGAGTCCCAGGCCAGGTCACCCGACGTGTTGACGTAGGGACGGGAGCGGGTGGGCATCCAGCCAACGACCCAGCCCCAGATCTTCTGCGGCGCCATCATGAAGAAGATCACCCCGAAGATGAAGACCGAGCCGCCGAGGACGATGTCGCCGACCGAGCCCAGCGCCGATTGCCCGATATCGAGGGCGAAGTTCTTGCCCCAGTCCACTACGTCGGTGACGTAGCCCTGGAAGTCGTCGTCGGAGAGGTTCAGCGGCGGCCCTGAGGCCCACTTCTGCAGCTCGGTCATCGAGTCCTGGAACGACGAGGCAATTTGCGGACCCTCGGAGAAAATGGACCGAACGACAATCGTCAGCACGACAACGACGGCAGCCGCAATGAGGATGACGGCCAGGATCATGGCGATCGCCTTGTGCAGATGCGCTCGCTTCTGCAGGAAGCTCATGATCGGCGAAGCCAATGCAGTGAAGAATGCCGCGAGGAAGAGCGCGACGACCACAACGTAGATGGTGCCGAGAATGACGCCCAGCACGGCCACCCCGGCCAGCAGGACGAGGACCCGCCACGTGATCCCGGCAGCAGTCTTGAGTGTCGGCGGCACTCCCATCGTCCCGGTGCCCGAGTCGTCGGAGGGCTGCTGGGGGGAGGGGGTGCTCGTATCGGTCTGGGGATCCCTCATGGCTGGACCGTAGCGCGGCTGCCTCAGTCGATGCGGACAAAACCCCGAGGAGTGAGGAAGTTGCAGGCGACGATTCCGCGCTCATCGCTCTCCACCCAGGCCACGGACACCTCGAGCTGAGCGCCTGAGCCCAGCCAGGCGCCGAGGACCTCGGAACTCCCGCACATCTCGATGCTGGCCAAGCGCACCTCGCCACCGGTCGAGGAAGGGTGCTCGCTGTGTCGCTCCCACTGGATGAAGTAAGGCAGTTGGGGGTCATCGAGTAGGTCCAGGATTCCGATCTGCCGCCAGCGAAGATCCGTGCCATCCGGTCGCACTCGATGTCCGACAACGCTGTCGCGCCCCAGGCGCATCTCGACGGCCGCGATGTCATCAACAGCGATCACCCAGCCGAGCCACCCGCCGCCCTCGTCAGCGCGCTGGCGCACAGCGCGACCGAAGGGCGCCTTGTCGGCTGCCGGATGGTCGAGTGCGGCCACTACCTCGATGTAGGTGCCGTCGGCCAGGGGCAGGATGAAGTTGCGCGTGCCGAACGATGGGTGAATACCGCCATCCACGAAGGTGCCGCCGAGGTCAGCTCCCAGCCACTGCACTACCTCGGCGAGTTCGCCGGGAGCGCAGGCATAGGAGACATGATCGAGCCGCATGACGTCATCCTGCCAAGGGCGTCAGGACGCGGGATGCTGACCCCCGGGTTCCGCGCGGGGCGTAGGGTGCGACTATCCCGGAGCAACTAAGAGCAAGGGGGAAGCTTGGCCGACGATTCTGCGCCCGCACCGGCGAGCGCGCCCCCGACTCAGGTGGCCCTCGACAAGAAGAAGTCGATCATCCTGGGCGTGATCGGGCTGGCGTTCATCGTGCTTATCTTCTGGAAGGTCATTCCGACGATCGGCAGCTACTCCGAGGCACTTGCCGCGCTGCAGAAGATGGGCTGGCCAGCGGTCTTCATCATCGTCGTCGCCCTTTTGATCTACCTCGCCGTCTATGGCTTTCCCTTCGTTGCTGCTGTGCCGGGGCTGCGCTACTGGCAGGGCCAGCAGATCAACCAGGCGGCGTTCGCCATCAGCAACGGGGTTCCCGCCGGCGGCGCGGTGGGCCTGGCCGTGCAATACGGAATGCTCGCCTCCTACGGCATCACGTCGGCGGCATCGACATCGGCCATCGCCGTCGTCGGCCTGTGGAGCGTCTTCGTCACCCTCGGTTTCCCCATCCTGGGGGTCGGCGCGCTGATCCTGGGTGGTGCCGATGGCGGTGCCTACGTGGCCGTGGCACTGATCGGCTTCGGAGTGCTGACGGCCGCTGTGATCCTGCTCATCATGGTCGTGCGCAGTGAGTCGCTCGCCCGCAAGCTGGGCCTCCTGGCCAACAAGGTGCTGCATCCCTTCGGCACGTGGATCAAGGCATTGCGCGACAAGGACTTCGTGCCGGCTATCTTGAGCTTCCGCGAGACGATCTACGCCCTGGTGTCCAAGCGCTGGGCTTGGATCACCCTGGCCCAGTGCGGCGTTTTCCTCACTCAGTTCCTGATCCTCTACATGTGCCTGCGCGGTGTGGAGGGCTGGGGCAACGAAGGCACGTCGATCCTCATTGCCTTTGGAGCCTTCGCGGTGAGCCAGGTCGGTCTGATGATCCCCATCACGCCGGGAGGTGTGGGCACGGTCGACGCCTTCATGATCGCGATCCTCACCAATTTCGGGACCTCCGATGGAGCGGCCACCGCTGCTGACCTCGTGTGGCGGGCGGCATCCTTCGTTCCGCAGATCTGCATCGGCGTCATCGCACTCGTGCTGTGGTACCGCCGCGCTGGGCGCACGTTCGCTGCCTCGAAGCCGGCCACCGAGACGCCACAGGACGCGTAGCGGCCATGTGGTCGCGGTATGTCGCCCTCGGCGACAGCTTCACCGAGGGGCTGATGGACGACATCGGCCCTGATGGACGCCATCGCGGCTGGGCCGATCGCCTGGCCTGCCTGCTACTCGAACGCAATCCGGATTTAGCCTATGCAAACCTCGCGGTGCGCGGCCGACTCCTGCCGCAGGTGGTCTCCGAACAGGTCCCCGAAGCCCTCGCGCTCGAGCCGGACCTGGTTACCTTGGCGGCAGGCATCAATGACACCTTGCGACGCTCCTATGACCTGCACGCATCCATGACGGCTCTTGATGGTGCTGTGGCGCAATTGCGTGGTCACGGAGCCGACGTCGTGCTCGTCGCCTTCGGAGATCCCTCACGACGTTCGCGCGTGATGAGCAGTGTGCGCGATCGGATCAGCGCCGCCAACCGGGCGACACGCGCGATCGCCACCCACCGCGGCTGTTACCTGGTGGACTTCTGGGGGTGCGCAGCGTTCGACGGTGACGACTGCTGGGACGACGACCGTCTCCATCTTTCGCCGACCGGGCACGCCCTCGCGGCCGCGGCTGCCGCCGAGGCCCTGGGTCTGGCGGATGCTTCATGGCGGACCCCACGGCCCCTGCCGCCTCCGCCCGGCCCCGTCGGCTGGATAGAGGGGAATGCCCGGTGGGCGGGTCGGCACTTCGCGCCGTGGCTGCTTCGCCGACTTCGCGGACGCAGCTCCGGAGACGGCCTGCAAGCCAAGCGCGCGACCCTGGCCCCGCCAAGATGCGGGTCATAGGGCCCCGCGCTACTTCTTCAACCTGAAGTGAAGTGCGACGTAGCGGAAAGTAGCTCATCCCCAGCGGCGCCCAATGGCGCCTATCCCCAGTCGGCGCGAGGCTGATAGATCGGTTGAAATCGGCGCATCAGCCTCGCCCCATGACCCAACCCCTTCGCTTGAGCGGCCCGGCTGAGGTGCTGGCCGCCATTCCCAGCCTGCTCGGCTTCAGGCCACACGGATCGATGGTGCTTCTGGCCATGCAGCCAGACCTCGTCGTCGCATGCGCGGCCCGGGCCGACCTGCCCTCGCCGGACGATGTCGGGCAGTGGAGTCGCACCTTCCTGCCTGCCGTGCAACACACCTCGGGTGCGTCGGCGATCCTGGTCGGCTTTTGTGCCCCCGATGATGATCCGCACCTGTCCGCCTGCTTTGCGGCGCTGTCCAGGCTTCTGCGCGACCTCGGCATCCCGGTGCTCGACATGATCGCCGTGCCCGGGGACCGCTGGCGCTCACTGATGTGCCGGGACATCCACTGCTGCCCGCGCGAGGGCTGGCCCGTCGACCTCCTGGATGAGGACTTCATGCGCGTTCGGCTCGGCGTCAGTAATGTGGCGTCCAGCAGGGGCGACCTCGTCGCAGAGCTTGACCCGCGGTCCGAAGGCTTGCTGTCCGATGAGGACCTCGCGACCGCGCCCATCGTCGACGAAGGCGATCGAGACAAGGCCATCGAGGGCATCGTGGCACGCCTGGTCGATAGCGACGCAGAAGATTTGAGCGGCCGTGACGGTGTGATGCTACTGAGCGGGCTGCGTGACGTCCGCGTGCGCGACACCGTGCTGTGGGACCTGATCCACCGCCACCCCGAGGGCTGGTCCAGGGCGGCTGTTCGCCTGGCCAACGCATTGCGTGCGGCCCCGTCAGCCTTCGTGCCGCCCGTTGCCACCGTGCTGGCCATCGTGCGGTGGCAGATGGGGGATGGTGCGCGGGCACGCATCGCGCTTGACCGCGCCTGCCTGGCCGATCCGGGCTACACATTGGCCCTTCTCATCGGGGGAATGCTCGACCACGGCCAGCCGCCATGGACCTGGCGCGCTGCCCTTGCCGAGCTGCCTCGCGCCGCCTGTCGAGGGGCCGTCACGAGCATGAGCAGCCCGGGTTGAGCGCAGCCGGATCCATGGGGTATCTTCAACGCAGGTCATGAGTGCCAGCGCATAGCCCCGGCTTGCTGGCCGGCAACCCTCCGACCGCGGTGGGGTGCCCCGGGTGATGACCGGGCCTGCATTGCAGGCAAGCGCGGGTCTTGCACAGGGCAAGACCCCGGATGGTTCGGAGGTCCCTATGCGCTGTTGTCCACTGACACGCAGCCACTGAGGCACGCCTTCCGCCATCCGGTACCCCCGGATCCGCGACCATCTCCGCCCACCTAACCGTTAGGAGACACCCACAATGAGCAACGGCTGGTCCTTTGAGACCCGGCAGATCCATGCCGGTCAGACCCCCGATGGCACGACAAATGCACGTGCACTGCCGATCTACCAGACGACGTCATACATCTTCAACGACACCACCCACGCTGCAAACCTGTTTGCATTGAAGGAACTCGGCAACATCTACACCCGCATCATGAATCCCACCCAGGCCGCGGTCGAGGACCGCATTGCCTCGCTCGAAGGCGGCGTTGGCGCGCTGCTGGTATCGAGCGGTCAGGCGGCTGAGACCCTGGCGATCCTCAACGTCGCCGAGGCGGGCGACCACATCGTGTCGAGCCCCAGCCTCTACGGCGGCACCTACAACCTCTTCCACTACACCCTGCCCAAACTCGGCATCCAGGTCAGCTTTGTGGAGGATCCCGACAACCTCGAGTCGTGGCGTGCGGCCGTGAAGCCCAACACCAAGGCCTTCTACGGCGAGACCATCGCCAACCCCAAAAACGACATCCTCGACATCGAGGGGGTCGCCAAGGTGGCCCATGAGGTCGGCGTACCGCTGATCATCGACAACACGGTGCCCACCCCCTACTTGGTTCGTCCGATCGAGTGGGGCGCTGACGTTGTGGTGCACTCGGCAACCAAGTACATCGGCGGTCACGGCACGGCCATTGCCGGCGTCATCGTCGACAGCGGCAACTTCGACTACGCGCAGTACCCCGAGCGCTTCCCTAACTACAACCAACCCGACCCGAGCTACCACGGTCTGGTCTACGCCCGTGACCTCGGCGTCGGCTCGGCGTTCGGCGCCAACCTGTCCTTCATCCTCAAGGCTCGCGTGCAGTTGCTGCGCGACCTGGGTGCGGCCGTGGCGCCCTTCAACGCTTGGCTGCTCGCTCAGGGTCTTGAGACCCTGAGCCTTCGCATGGACCGCCATGTCGAAAACGCCAAGAAGGTCGCGGAGTTCCTCTCGGGCCGCGATGAGGTGCTCTCGGTCAACTACGCTGGGTTTCCCTCGAGCCCGTGGTACTCCCTGGCGCAGAAGTACGTGCCGAAGGGCCCGGGCGCGGTCCTGTCGTTCGAGATCAAGGGCGGGCTCGATGCGGGCACGCGCTTTGTCGAGGCACTGGAGCTGCACAGCCACGTCGCCAACATCGGCGACGTGCGCAGCCTGGTCATCCACCCTGCCTCGACGACGCACTCGCAGTTGACCCCCGAGGAGCAGCTCACGGCCGGTGTCACGCCCGGCCTTGTGCGCTTGGCGGTCGGCCTCGAGGGCATCGACGACATCCTCGCCGACCTCGACGCAGGCTTCCGGGCGGCGAAGGAGTCCTGAGCGCTCGATGACGGAGCCCTACGGTCCCCTGTCCTACGACGGACCTCCTCCCGCCAGCGGTGCCTGGCGGGAGGGGTTCGACGTGGGGGAGCGCCGCTTCCTCGACATCGGCGACGTCACGGTCGAATCCGGTGCGGTGATACCCGCCGTGCGGGTCGCCTACGAGACGTGGGGCACGCTGAATGACGAGCGCTCCAATGCCGTCTACATCTGCCATGCCCTCACGGGTGACTCGCATGTCACCGGCTCCGCGGGGCCCGGCCACGTCACCGGTGGTTGGTGGGATGACCTCATCGGGCCCGGTCGTCCGCTCGACACCGATCGCTGGTTCGTCGTGTGCGCCAACGTCCTGGGCGGCTGCCAGGGCACCACCGGCCCGGCCAGCCTCGCGCCCGACGGCCGTCCGTGGGGCAGTCGATTCCCCACCGTGACCGTGGCCGACATGGTCGAAGTCGAACGCCGCGTCAGCGATGCGCTGGGCATCGACGAGTGGGCGCTCATGCTGGGCCCCTCCCTCGGCGGCATGCGCGTGCTCGAGTGGATGGTGGCCTCGCCAGAGCGCGTGCGGGTCGGTTTGGTGCTCGGCACGACCGCAGCCGTCACCGCCGACCAGATCGGCACTCATGCAGCTCAGATTGGCGCAATCCGTGCTGATCCCGCGTTTGCGGGGGGCGACTTCTACGACGCGCCCGCTGGTGAAGGCCCCCACGTCGGCATGGGTATCGCGCGCCGAATCGCCCACTTGACCTACCGCAGCGAGAGCGAACTCGACATGCGCTTCGGCCGCGAGACGCAGGGCGATGAGGATCCCTGGGCCGGAGGGCGATTCGCCGTCGAGTCCTACCTAGACCACCAGGCAGACAAGCTCTCCCGGCGGTTCGACGCCAACACCTACGTCCTGCTCACCGAGTCGATGAGCCTGTTCGACGTGGGGCGTGGCCGGGGTGGTGTCGAGGAAGCTGTTGGTCAAGTCAGGCGTCCGCTGGTCGTGGTGGCCATCGACAGCGACCGACTCTTCCCGCCTCGATTGCAGCAGCAGCTCGTCGACATCGCGCCGGGCGCCGATTGCCTCCAAATGGTGCGCTCTCCCTATGGCCATGACGGCTTCCTGATCGAGACAGATCAGGTCGGTGACATCGTGCGGCACGCCCTCACCCTCGCAGTGGTTCCCGACCCCCTCTGAGCAACCGCGCACGGGCTATGCACAGGTAGGCCCACCATCTGGCAACCCAGCACTGGGGCTTCCTACCGTCGGGTCATGACACCACGAATCCTGCGAACCCTCCTGGCCGTCATCACCGTGGCCATCCTCGTGCCCCTGTCTGCCGCACATGCCGATATCAGCATCATCGGAGACGACGAGGCAGATGCCTTCGTGGGCACGGGCAGCCTCCTGCTGCCCGGATCGATGTACCAGCAGGGGCGCGGTGAGGCGGCCGACTGCCCGGGTTGCTCGTGGCGCGCCATTCTCCAGTGCGAGATGACGACTGCGGGCTCCTGTCGTGGACCAGCGCGCCTCTGCGGTGTCGAAGGCCAATGGCTGCGCATCTACGTGCGCAGGCCCGGTGGTCCCGAAATCGACCTCGGGGCCGCCTGCTTCGGACCGAGCGGTCCGGTGAGGCGCGAAGATGCCGAGGCCCGACTCCGCGAGGTGGTGACCGAGGTGGTGCCCGCCCTGCGACCTGTACATCAACCCGCCGAGGGTGTCCTGCCTCATCTCCCGGTCATCTTCGACGCCCGGCAACCAGCAGGCACGAGCACATCAGGCCATCTCATCGTCGGCTTGCCGGTGACCCTCTCCGTGAAACCCCGATGGGTGTGGAAGTTCGGAGACGGTGGATCCGTCGTGAGTGACGTGCCCGGCGGGCGCTGGCCCGATCGATCGGTGAGCCACTCCTACTCTCGTGCTGGCGCCCACGACGTCCGCGTCTGGACGGTCTGGTCCGCCACCTACGTCGTGGATGGCCTGGGCCCGCTGGTGGTGGCCGAACCGGTGCTCCAGGAGGCACGCCTGCCGCTGCGCGTGGGGGAGGGGCGCGCCGTGCTCGTGCGCTGACCTGCCCCTGACGTGCCGGAGGCCGAGCACATGGAACAATAATGGGGCCCGGGGCGTTGCCCTAGGCACGCCGCTCAGCGCGGCATGAGAGCCCGGCCAGGTCCACACGGACTTGACTCGGGCCCTCTTCATGCGACCAATCGGAGGCAGGGCAAGAATGGCGACCAAGAAGGCTGCCCCGAAGAAGACCGCCGCCAAGAAGCCGGTGGCGAGGAAGGCGCCCGCGAGGAAGCCGGTCGCGAAGAAGGCGCCCGCGAGGAAGCCGGTGGCCAGGAAGGCGCCGGCGAGGAAGGCGCCCGCGAAGAAGGCGCCCGCGAGGAAGCCGGTGGCGAAGAAGGCGCCCGCGAAGAAGGCGCCCGCGAGGAAGCCGGCGGCGAAGAAACCGGTTGCGAAGAAGGCCCCTAGCAAGAAGGTCGCGCCAAAGAGGGCTGCGCCGGTCAAGAAGCCTGCGCCCAAGAGAGCAGCGGCGAAGCCCGCGCCTGCCAAGAAGGCCGCACCTGCCGCTAAGGCTGCCGCCGCACCTGCAAGGGGTTCAGCCAAGCCTGACGCCCCTGCCAAGACTGCGAAGGGCGGCAAAACCACCAAGGTTGTCGTCGACGGCGGGGAAGTCGAAGTCGAAGAGGTCGAGATCGAGGAGCTCGTGGTCGAGGAGGAGCCCGATCTTGGAGCGGCTGCCGGCCTTGAAGCCGAGTTGGAGGCGGAGCTCGCCGAGGACCTCGCGACCATCGAAGGCGAGGAGACGCCCGCCTCGGGTGATTCAGAGGCGTTCGTGCTGTCGGATGTCGACGACACCGATGAGCCTGTGCAGCAGGTCACCCAGGCCGGAGCGACGGCTGATCCGGTTAAGGACTACCTCAAGCAGATCGGCAAGGTGCCCCTGCTCAACGCCGAGCAGGAAGTCGAGCTCGCCAAGCGCATCGAGGCGGGACTATTCGCCGAGGAGAAGCTCAACGCGGGCAAGAAGATTGCCGACAAGCTCCGTCGTGACCTGGAGTGGATCGCCGAAGACGGCCGGCGCGCCAAGAACCATCTACTCGAGGCCAACCTTCGCCTGGTCGTCTCGCTAGCCAAGCGCTACACCGGTCGAGGCATGCTCTTCCTCGACCTCATCCAGGAAGGCAACCTCGGCCTCATCCGCGCGGTCGAGAAGTTCGACTACACCAAGGGCTACAAGTTCTCGACCTACGCGACGTGGTGGATCCGCCAGGCCATCACGCGAGCGATGGCCGACCAGGCACGCACGATCCGCATCCCCGTCCACATGGTCGAGGTCATCAACAAGCTCGCTCGTGTCCAGCGGCAGATGCTGCAGGACCTCGGCCGCGAGCCGACTCCGGAGGAGCTCGCCAAGGAACTCGACATGACCCCCGAGAAGGTGGTCGAGGTCCAGAAGTATGGTCGCGAGCCGATCTCGCTGCACACGCCACTGGGTGAAGACGGCGACTCGGAGTTCGGCGACCTCATCGAGGATTCCGAGGCGATAGTGCCGAGCGACGCTGTGTCATTCACGCTGCTTCAGGAGCAGCTCGAGTCGGTGCTTGACACCCTCTCCGACCGCGAGGCTGGCGTGGTGCGCATGCGCTTCGGGCTGACCGACGGCCAGCCCAAAACCCTGGACGAGATCGGCAAGGTCTACGGCGTCACTCGTGAGCGGATCCGTCAGATCGAGTCCAAGACGATGTCGAAACTCCGGCACCCGAGCCGCTCACAGGTCCTGCGCGACTACCTAGACTGAAGGACTCACCCACGCCGGTCGGATCGTGCAGCCCAGGCAATCCTGCTCGGCCAGACTTTTGGGTCGGAGCCTGAACTGCTTGCGTTCTCGGTCCACCCTGGCCAGGCTGACCAGAGGAGGCCCCGCTTTCCGCGACGTGCTGCTGGCTGATCCTTGCGGGGTGGTGGCCGAGGTTGTTGGCTTCGACATTCCCGACACCGTGCAGGCCGTCCTTCAGGAGGAGTCGCTGACCCAGATCCACCTCACCATTTCCGCGGCTGAGGACCTTAGTGACGCCGATCTCGGAGTGGTTGCTGGCGGTGGCGGGTGGGGAAGCAGATTCTCCGGCCGCTGTCCTACCTAGCCGCTGTCCGCCCCCGCTCGTGGCGTGCGTGGAAGGTCAAGCGGTTGCCAGCTTGTCGGTGCCCCGCTGGCGCTGCCCGAGGGGGCGTGGGAGCCTTCAGGGGTGGATGACCCGATTGCTCCTGTGCCATGGTCGGCGCGTGCGCCTCAGCGCTACGCCTTCGCGGCGATCGCGATCGTTCTCGGCATTGCCGTCGTGGTTACGGCGCTCGCCTACATCCGCGCCGGGACCGGCGGGGTGGTGCCCTTCCTGATGATCACCGTCGGCCCAGTGCTTACGGTGGTCTACGTCTACTACTTCGGCTTCCGCAAGTTCGATAGCCCTCAGGACTCCTGAGGCGATCGTCGCCTTCTCTCACGCCCAGGGGATTGCGAGTCCTGGTAGGTGAGCGAAATCAGCGCTGGCCCTTGACGACCTTCGGGCTGGCTGTGCTGACGACCGTCTAGAACCCGGCGTTGTTGCGGGCGGTGGATCGAAGTTTGAGGAACTTGCCGAGGTCGGAGGCCTAGGGGTTGTAGGTCAGGCCGGCTGCGCTGCCCGTCATCTGCACCTGAGCGCCCCCACCAGATGGGTCTTCTTCGACGTGGGGCACGGTGTCATCCTTGCTGGGGCAGGAGAACCACGGGTGGCTCATCTTGAGGGCCTCGCCCGAGCACCACAGCGACGATCCGGCGATGGCGAACGTGCCTATGACGATGAGTGCGGGGCAGCGACTGACCGTGGACCGCGGCCACAAGTTGCGGGCCCTGGAGAAAAGACGAAGCGAGGCAACAGCTCTGCCTCACCGGGGATGGCGGTTCAGGCCTCGGGGGTCTCGACTACGTCGACGAGGCGATCGGTCTCGTCGAAGACCTCGACCGCCCGGGGGCGAAGGGCCTCGGCATGGCGGTTCCAGTGGTGCCCGCAGAAGAGGAGGTCGCCACCGCCGATCAGGGTCACGCGCACATAAGCCTGGGCACCGCACCCGTCGCAGCGATCGGACGCAGCCAGGGGAACGGTCGTGGTGAGCGTGGTCGGCATATCCCGGACCTCCTCCATCGGTAGCGTTCTGGTAACACTCTCACACGCCCCGCATATTCCCGCTCATCGAGAGAGAGCGACGCGCCGGGCATTTGTGAGGGAATTCACAGGGATCAGCCGGGAGGGAGCGCCTCCCCGGATCGTGATAGCGCCTTGACTAGCCTGCCCACATGGCAGCTCCATCGAGGTCGGCGACATCTTCGCCGGCCAAGGGACGTGCGCGGAAGCCCGCAGCGCCCCCCGACTCGTCGGGCTACAACGCCCGCGATCTCGCCGTCCTCGAGGGCCTTGACGCCGTGCGCAAGCGGCCCGGCATGTACATCGGCTCCAATGACGGCCGCGGCCTGATGCACTGCCTGTGGGAGATCGTCGACAACGGGGTCGACGAGGCGATCGCCGGTCACGCCAAGAAAGTGGAGGTGATCCTCCACGCCGATGGATCCGTGGAGGTCAGCGACGACGGTCGCGGCATCCCCGTCGACGTCGAGCCCAAGACCAAGCTCAGCGGCGTCGAGGTCGTCATGACGAAGCTTCACGCTGGTGGCAAGTTCGGCGGCACAAGTTACGCCGTCTCCGGTGGCCTGCATGGTGTGGGCGCGTCTGTCGTCAACGCCCTGGCCGAGCGACTCGATGTCGAGGTCGATCGCAGCGGCAAGACCCACGGCATCTCCTTCCGGCGCGGCGTAGCCGGGGAGTTCGACGGACCCAAGCCTGGATCTGAGTTCCAGCGACGACACGGCCTGCGCATGATGGGTAAGGTCCCGCGCTCGCGCACCGGCACGCGCGTGCGCTGGTGGGCCGACCCGGAGGTCTTCACCAAGGACGCTGAATACGACGTGCAGGCCCTGCGCGATCGCCTGATCCAGACCAGCTTCCTCGTGCCCGGTCTCACGGTGATCCTTCGCGACCTGCGCGCGGGCGCAGACGTCGAATCCTTCACGCACAAGGGTGGTGTTACCGAATTCGTCGAGCACCTGTCCACGGGGGATCCCGTCACGGGCGTGATCCGACTTCACGGCGCGGGTCAGTTCCACGAGACCGTGCCCATACTCGATGCCCAGGGGCACATGACCTCGCAGGAGGTCGAGCGCGAACTCACCGTCGACATCGCGCTGCGCTGGATGTCGGGCTACGACGCCGACGTGCGCTCCTTCGTCAATGTCATCGCTACCCCGAAGGGTGGCACCCACCTGGCCGGGTTCGAACGGGCGCTGGTCAAGGTGCTCAACGAGCAGGCGAAGTCCGCCCGAGTCCTCCGGTCGGCGGACGAGTCGATCACCAAGGAGGATGCCCTTGAGGGGCTCGTGGGAGTGGTCGCCGTACGCGTTCCCGAGCCACAGTTCGAAGGGCAGACCAAGGAGATCCTCGGCACTCCGGCGGCGTCGCGCATCGTGTCGCAGGTGGTGGCTAAGGAACTCACCAAATGGATCACCAATCCGCCCCGCGGGGAGAAGTCCTCGAGCAAGGCTCTCCTGGAGAAGGTCGCTGGCGCCATGCGCGCCCGAGTGATGGCACGCACGCAGCGTGACACCCAGCGGCGCAAGACCGCCCTGGAATCCTCCGCTCTGCCGGCCAAGCTCGTCGACTGCCGCAGCGAGGACATCGAGCGCAACGAGCTCTTCATAGTCGAGGGTGACAGCGCCCTCGGCACCGCCAAGATGGCACGCGACGCTGAACTCCAGGCACTGCTGCCGATTCGAGGCAAGATCCTCAATGTCCAAAAGGCCTCGCTAGCCGACATGCTCAAAAACACCGAGTGCGCGTCGATCATCCAGGTGATCGGTGCCGGGTCCGGACGCACCTTCGACATCGACCAGGTGCGCTACGGCAAGGTGATCTTGATGTCCGATGCAGACGTTGATGGCGCGCACATCCGCTGCCTGCTGCTCACCCTCATGCATCGCTACCTGACACCACTACTCGAGGCCGGCCGCGTCTACGCCGCGATGCCCCCACTTCACCGCGTCGAGGTCCCAGGGTCAGGCGGCAAGCCCGGGTCGGTTCACTACACGTTCACCGACGGGGAGATGCGCACGACGCTGAAGGACCTGGAGAAGAAGGGCAAGCGCTGGAAGGACCCCATCCAGCGCTATAAGGGGCTCGGCGAGATGGACGCTGGGCAATTGCGCGAGACGACGATGGGCTTCGGCACCCGTCAGTTGCGCCGGATCTCAGTTCGGGATGCGGCGGTGGCGTCGGAGGTCTTTGATCTGCTCATGGGCGGCGACGTGGCGCCCCGCAAGGAGTTCATCATCGCGGGGGCCGGCTCACTTGACCGCGGACGCATCGACGCCTAAGACCTGTGTAAGGACCTGCAGGAGTCGTCTCTTTCGCGCTCATCAGGCTCACCTCGCCTCCGGTCCTGACGTTCGTTCTCGGCCTGGTGGCCGTCGCACTCAAGACCGACCTTCGACTTCCTGGCGAGGTGGCGTGGCCAATCCTGGCTGCGCTCATCCTCGGCATCCTGATCCCGATTGCGGCGTTCGCGCTGCTGGGGATGCTGACACCACCAGGATGCATCGACCGGGGAGCCATGGCCGCGCACTACGGCTCGACCTCACTTGTCACGCTCACGGCGGCCCTGGTTCTCCTCGAGGGGTCGGCAATTGCCTTCGAGGGCTACGTCGTGACCCTCCTGACGATCCTTCAGATCCTGGAGCACCCTGGCGGTGATGTCCGTCGGGGGTGCCATGGTTCTCGGGGTCCTCTGCGCAAGCGCGTCCTACATCGCCGCCCCGGCCGCGGTACGCCTGGCACTGCCGGAGGTGAGGCCATCCATCACCCTTGTCAGCAGCTTGGGCATCGCGTTCCCGTGCAACCTCGTCGTCCAAAACCGGTCTACCTCACTGATAGCGCAGGCGGTCGGCGCGTGGGTTGGATAGGAAGGAACGCACCATGAGCGAGTTCTCGAGCATCACGTGCCTGACCATCGTCGGGGAGTCCCTCGTCCAGGACCGCCTGCTCAAGTGCCTTGCCTCGTGCGGTACTCGTGGGTGGACGACGTCGATAGCCCAGGGACACGGCCCGAGCGCCCACGGTGTCTCAGGGATCGAGGGCGGACATGTGCGAATCGAAACGGCAATATCGGCAGACTTGGAGCAGCGCAAATGGGGGCAGCACGGGGTGATTTCTCCCCGCACCAACCGGTCAGCGCCTGGCAATGCGACGTCAAGGTGGCCCGCGTTGCCCGCTACTGCGAGCCTGGGCGGCCCTAGATCTCGACCGGTCGTAGTGCTCCGGTCTTCACGTCGTAGACGGCGCCGCCGACCTTGACGCCCTTGGGTAGCAGCGGGTTAGCCCGCAGGCGCACGATGTCCTGGGCAAGGCTGACGTCGACATCGGCGGACGTGCGGAATTCGATGCTCCGGGTGTCGATGCCGTGCTGCTCACGGATCGTCTGATGGATTGCCGCCTCCGGCGAGCCCACCATGCGGCAGTCGGTGTGCGGCATGATGAGGATCCGCTCCACGCCGAGCAGGTAGGAGGCGAGGACCAGCGTTCGTTGCACGTCCTCGGTCACGCGAGCTCCGGCGTTGCGCAGGATCTTGACATCGCCAGCCTTCATGCCCAGGGCGGCCAGCGGATCGATACGCGAGTCGATGCAGGTCACGACGGCCAGACCGCGAGCAGCCCAGCCGCTGAGCGAGCTGCCTGCGTAGGACTCCTGGTGCGCAGCGTTGGCGTCGAGCACGTCGACGAACGCCTCGATCGGGAAGCGCTTGGAATCACGCATCGGAAGACCTTCCGCTACGAGCGTGAGCGAGGAGCTGCTGGCGCAATGAGAGCGAGGGGGTGGGATCGGGTAGTGCGACCTCGATCGTGCCATCGACGATGCGGCAGGGGAAGGTTGCCAGGTGAACTCCGGACGAACCTTGCAGCGCGCCGTCGCGCAGGTCGTACCGCCACCAATGCGAAGGGCAGGTGATGATGCCTTGCTTGCACACTCCGCCCTGGAGGGAGGTGCCCTTGTGAAGGCAGGAATCCGCGACGGCATGAGGCTCGCCTTCGATGATGGCAATGAGCACCGCGTGTCCACCGTCCTCGAAGCGCCGCGGCGCGACGAGCTCATCGGCGCGGAACGTTGGCGTCCAGTTAGGCATGGCCGATCACCTGCACGGGACCTCGACGGCTCCGAGACGGTCGATGCGAGCAACGACAGTGTCGCCCGCGGTCACGGCGAAGGCCGCGGTGCACGCGCCGGAGAGCACGGTCATGCCCGCCTCGAGGCCCTCGCCTCGGCGCGCGAGAGCGCGTACCAGCCATGCGACGGAGGCGGCCGGATGGCCGAGCACGGCGGCACCGGCCGCGGTGGCGACAACCTGGCCATTGACCTCGAGGACGACGCCGCACAGGCGAAGGTCGATGCCCGTGGGATCGACGAGCACAGACCCGGTGACGAATCCCGCTGACGACGAGTTGTCGGCGATGACGTCGGGGAGCGTGAAGGAGTAGCCGGCATAGCGGGAGTCGAGCACATCGATCGCGGGCATGACGGCCGCCGTCGCCGCGAGCACGTCGGCGGCCCCGATGTCGTCGCCCTCGAGGTCGTCACCCATCAGGAAGGCGATCTCAGCCTCGACGCGCGGCTGGATGAACTGGCCGACGACCAGAGGGGATCCCGGCTCGACGCGCATGTCGCTGGTGAGCCACCCGTAGAGCGGCTCGTTGACATTCATCTGCTTCTGCTTGGCCTCGCTGGTGAGCCCGAGCTTGGCCCCGATGACACGATGGCCCTGCTCGAGACGGTGGGCAACAACGCGCGCCTGCAGGTCGTAGGCCGTCGGGATGTCGAAGTGCCCGTGGTGCTCGGTCAGGGGGGTCGTCGCGGTGAGTTCGCGGACGGCGGTGGTTAGGCGCTCGACGGCCACGTCATGATCGAGGGTGCTCATCCGGTGATCTCCTGATCGGCGTGTTTGCGGGCGAGTTCGAGAGCGACGTCGATGATCATGTCCTCCTGGCCGCCGACCACCTTGCGTCGACCCAATTCGAGCAAGATCTCGGACTGCGGTACACCGTATCGCTCCGCGGCGCGCTCGGCATGCAGCAGGAATGAGCCGTAGACCCCGGCGTAGCCGAGGAGAAGCCCTGCTCGGTCGATGACCTGCTGTCGAGGCATGATTGGTCGCACGACGTCTTCGGCCACGTCCATGAGGGCGAGTGGGTCGACGCCGGTTTCGATGCCGCACTTCGTCGACACCGCGGCGAGGATCTCCGTGGGGCAGTTGCCTGCTCCCGCCCCGAGGCCTGCCGAGGTGCCGTCGAGGTTCTTGGCGCCCTCCTCGTAGGCAGCGATCGAGTTGGCAACCGCCATGGACAGGTTGTTGTGGGCGTGTACGCCGAGGGGCACCTCGAGCGCCCCGACCAGGGCGTTGACGCGACGGCGCACGTCCTCGACGGTCATGGCGCCTGCCGAGTCGGCGATGTAGACGGTGTCGGCGCCGTAGGACTGCAGGAGAAGGGCCTGCTCGACCAGGCCCTCGGGGGAGTTCATATGGGCCAGCATGAGGAATCCTATGGCCTCCATGCCGAGTTCCTTAGCCACCTTGATGTGCTGCTCGGTGATGTCGGCCTCGGTGCAGTGCACGGCGATGCGGGCTACGGTGATGCCGAGTTCGCGGACCTCGCGCAGGTCGTCGGCGAGCCCGATGCCGGGCAGCATCAGGCAGGCGATCTGAGCCTGCTGCGCCGTCTCGCAGGCCTTGGCGATGAGCTCCTTCTCGGGAACCGCGGAGAAGCCGTAGTTGAAGCTGGACCCGCCGAGGCCGTCTCCGTGGGCGATCTCGATGACCTTCACCCCGGCATTGTCGAGGCCCTCGACTATGCGGATGACATCCTCCGCATAGAACTGGTGCGATATGGCATGCGAGCCATCGCGCAGGGTCGAGTCGATCAGGCGGTAGTCGGCGGCCTTGGCGCTCATGCAGCGTCACCCTCTCGGTGGTCGGCAATGGCCTCGCCGACGCGCATAGCGGCGGCGGTCATGATGTCGAGATTGCCGGCGAAGGTGGGCAGGTAGTCGCCGGCGCCCTCGACCTCCAGCAGCACAACGACGCGGTGGGGGACAAGGCCACCCGGTGTGTTGTAGGGACCCTCCTCGACGACCAACTGGTTCTTCAGCCGGTATCCGGGGACGTAGGACGAGACCGACTTCTCCATGTCGTAGATCGACTCGAGCACGGCGTCGTGGTCGGTGCCCTCGGGGAGCGCCCCGAAGACGGTGTTGCGCATGATGATGGGCGGGTCTGCAGGGTTGAGGATGATGATGGCCTTGCTTGTGTCGGCGCCGCCGATCTCGCGAAGGGCGGTCGATGTGGTCTTGGTGAACTCGTCGATGTTCTGCCGTGTGCCGGGCCCTGCCGACTTCGAGGCAACGGTGGACACCATCTCGCAGTAGGGAAGTCGATCGACCGCTCGACGAATGGCGTAGGCCATGGGTGTCGTGGCCTGGCCGCCGCAGGTCACCATGTTGATGTTGGGTGCGTCGAGGTGCTCGGTCAGGTTCACAGCGGCGATCACCTTGGGTCCGCGGGCAGCGGGCGTGAGGTCGACCGCCGTCATGCCTGCCTCCTCGTATTTCTTGTGGTAGCGCACGTGGACATAGGCGCTCGTGGCATCGAAGACCATGTCGAAGTCGTTGGCGTGGTCGATGACCCAATCAGGTCCCTGGTGGGGGGCGTCGACGCCCAGCGCCTTTGCGCGGGCGAGGCCATCGGAATCGGGGTCGATGCCGACCAGTGCGGTGAGCTGCAGCTTGTCGCTACGCAGCATCTTGATCATCAGGTCGGTGCCGATGTTGCCGGAGCCGACGATGGCGCAGCGCAGTGTCATGGGTGTCCTTTCGGCTCAGGCTATGCGAAGGGTGATGGGGCCGAGGCGGTCGAAGTCGGCGCGGAAGACATCGCCGCGCACAAAGGGCACGGCCGCATGGAGTGCCCCGGTCATGATGATGGCCCCCGCCGGAAGCGTGACACCGAGCGGATACAGGGTGTTGGCAAGCCAGGCGACGGCGTCGATCGGGCCGCCGAGCGCGGCAGCCCCAGCGCCGGTGGCCACGAGATCGCCGTTGCGCGTGAACACCATGCCGATGAGAGCCGGATCGAAGTCGCCGAGCGGCACCACGCGGCTGCCGAATGCGACCGCGCCGTTGGAGGCGAGGTCGGAGATGGTGTCGGCTAGCGTGATCTTCCAGTCGGCGATGCGGCTGTCGACGATCTCCAGTGCAGCCACGAGACCCCGAGTGGCTTCCCATGCCTGAGCTGCGGTGCAGTGCGGGCCTGACAGCGGATCGTCGAGCACGACGCAGATCTCGGCTTCCATGCGCGGTGCGATGTAGCGGTCAGCGGGAACCTCGCCACCGTCGGCGTAGGCGGTCGATCCCAAGACCGGTGCGTAGTCGGGCTGGTCGACACCGAGCATCTCCTGCATGGCGCGACTGGTAAGGCCGAGCTTGTAGCCGATGATCGAGTCGCCGTCGGCGAGCAGGCCCGCAATGAGGCCCTGCTGCACGGCGTAGGCATCCTCGGCGGTCATCTCAGGGAACCGCTCGGTGAGCGGCGGGATCGGCTGACGATTGACACGGGCACCCAGCAGCGCTGCCGACATCTCGCGTATCTGCTCGGGGGTGGGTCTGGTCATGGGTTGCCCTCTCCTGCTGTGCGACGGGGGGTGCGTGGATCTCTATAGCCCAGGCGTCGGCTCACCGCGAGGGCGGCCTCCACGGCGGGTCGGGCGAAGCGCCGCAGGGAATCGCTGCCCAGGCGCTGGACGGGGCCCACGATGGACAGCGCCGCGATCACCTCACCGCGCTCGTTGCGGATGGGTGCCGCGATCGATGCCGCCCCCAGTTCAGACTCGTTGACGTTTTCGGCCCAGCCCTGCCGTCGGACCTCCACAAGTGCACTGAGCAGGGCCCGCGGATCCGTGATCGTGTAGGGGGTCTTGCGCTTGAGCTTCCAGCCGCGCACCGTGGCCTGGAGTTGCTCATCATCGAGGTAGGCGAGCAGCAGTTTGCCGGTGCTCGTGCAGTGGGCGTCGTTGCGGTGACCGACGCGTCCGAACAGGCGAAGGGTTTGTGGGCTCTCGCGCCGCTCGACGTAGACAACCTCGCGACCGTCGAGCACGGCTACCTGCACGGTCTCGCGCGTTGCATTGCGCAATTGGTCGATCACAGGCGAGCACGCCTCGTGCAGGTCGTTGTGGAGCGCCACGGACGCGCCGAGTTCGTACATGGCCAATCCGAGTCGGTAGGCGCCCGTGTCCGGATCCTGCTCCAGGAGACGCTCGTCGGCCAGCGTGCTCAGCAGTCGGTGCGCGGTGCTTTTGCCGATGCCTAACCGCCGGGAGATCTCGGTGACGCCCATGTCGCGGTCGCCGTGGCCGAACTCCTTGAGCAGGCGAGCGGCGTTGCGCACGCTGGACAGGGTGGAGTGCTGCCGCTTGGGGGGAGTCGGGGTCACGAGGGAGACCTCAGATAGGAGAGCAGGATGCGGCGGACGTCGGCGGGATCGGCGGGTGGCTCCAAGCTCAGGCCATCGAGTCCGGGCGCGATGGCGTGGGCCAGGAGAACCTGCGAACGCGCGAGGCCGGCAATGCTGGCCCCCTGCATCTCGTCGACTAGCCCTTCGCGGCCAGGAGCATGCGCGCGAAGTGCATCGAAGTCACGTGCTGCGGCAGCATGGCTGTGCGCCAGGCCGGTGCCAGCATGCAGAGCGTGGTGTGACGTGAGGCTGCCCCCCGGCGGGACGGCCAGGTGATACGCGACCGTTCTGATGCCGAGAGCACGGCGTACCTCGTCGTAGTTGGGGCCGGCGGATTCGTCGATGATCCCCAAAGCGGGCGCGACAACGGGATCGAAGAAGCGCAGTGTCCATGCGAGATCGTCGACGCAGTCGCGGATTTCGACTTCGGGTCCTTGAGGCGCGGGCAATGCTTCGAGGGTGCCGATCACATGCAGGCTGCGCACGCCCGCGGCGGCCACGGTCACGTCGCCGGCAGCGACAAGTGGCAGGCGCGCGCGTTCGGCCGGGGGAAGGGTCGCGACGGCATCGAGGTAGGCCTGGTGCAGGGCGCGGACGTAGTCGGCCATCGCCTGGCGCATGCCTTCGGGTGTCGTCCCCTCCACGAGCGGGACCGTAGCAGATACGTCCCGCATGCGGGAACGCTGTCCTTCGATGCGGGACAGGTAGGCCCTAGGTTCGGGCCACGAGCGACGCCCGAGGGATTGGGGAGCGACGACATGGGAATCCTGCGCCTGGCGCACGTCGACATCACGGTCACCGATCTCGACCTGGCCGCGGCCTACTACACCGAGGTCATGGGCTTGCTGGAGGTCGAGCGCGACGAGAACTCCGTGTACCTCAAGTGCTGGGACGAGGTCGACCATCACTCGCTGCGCATCTCCTACGCGCCGCGCGTCGGCTTCGACCTGATGTCGTTCAAGGTGCTGCGCGAGGACGACCTGTCCGACCTCGAGAACGCCGTCGGCAAGTACGGCCTGCCGGTCGAGCGCATCAGCAAGGGTGCGTCGATCGGCCAGGGCGAGTCGATCAGATTCGAGACGCCCTCGGGTCAGGTGATGGAACTCGTGCACGACGTCGACAGGATCGGTCGTGCGACCGGCAATCTGAACCCCGCGCCCTTCTTCGAGGGCACGCGCGGCATCGCCCCGCCACGCATGGACCACCTGCTGGTGACCGCCGAGGAGGTGGGGGAGTCCACGAAGTTCTTCACCGACGTCTTGGGCTTCCGGGTCACCGAGCAGCTCCTGGATGGCGAGGGCCACCAGGCCGCCACGTGGATGGAGCGCTCGCATTCGCCGCACGACCTGGCCATCGTCTCCGGCCCCAACGGCGGGCTCCATCACTTCGCGTTCTGGCTGGACGACTGGGATCACGTGCGCAAGAGCGCTGACATCCTGGCCTACAACGGCATCCAGATCGACGTGGGTCCCACGCGCCACGGCATCACGCGAGGCAACACCATCTACTTCTTTGATCCCCTCGGCACTCGCAATGAGGTGTTCACCGGGGGCTACCGCCCCGACCCGGACTTCCCAACCATCACGTGGACCGAGGACAACATCGGCCGCGCCGTCTTCTACTACGAGGGTGAACTCAACGATCGATTCATGAAGGTGCACACCTGATGGCCATCCTGCGCCTGTCGCACGTGGAGATCAAGGTTCCCGACCTTGAGCTCGCCACGGCCTACTACACCGAAGTACTCGGCCTCGTGGAGACCGCTCGGGAGCCCGAGCGCGTCTACCTGAAGTGCTGGGACGAGCACCAGCATCATTCGGTGGTCCTTACCTATGCGCCCGCCTACGGCCTGGCGCACATGGGCTGGAAGGTGGAGAGCCTCGACGACCTCGACTTCTATGCGGCACGTCTCGAGGCGGCGGGCGTGCCCGTCAAGCGCCTGGAGGGAGCCGAGGTCGGCGTGGGCGGGGGCTCGGTCATCCGCTTCCAGACCCCCTCGGGCCACCAGATGGAGCTCATCCACGGCATGGAGCAGGTGGGCAACCTCCTGCCGCTCACCAACCCGCCTCCCCGGCCGTTGGGCCTGGTCGGCATCGCCCCGCCGCGCATCGATCACGTCTTCCTCACGGTCGAGGACGTCAACGGGATGACGGCGTTCCTGCAGGACGTCCTTGACTTCCACCTCACCGAGCAGGTGGTGGGTGATGACGGCTTCCAGATCGCCACCTGGCTGGAGGTGTCGCACTCCTCACATGACATCGCGCTGGTGACCGGTGCAGACGGCGGGCTGCACCACTTCGCCTTCTGGGTTGACGACTGGAACGACATTCGCACGGCTTCGGATGTGCTCGCCTTCCACGGCGTGCGTATCGAGACCAACCCCACGCGTCACGGCGCTACGCGCGGGCACTGCATCTACTTCTTCGACCCGGCGGGCAATCGCAACGAGGTCTTTACCGGCGGTTACTGGAGTGACCCCGACGAGCCCCCCATCACCTGGACCGAAGGCGAAATGGGCCGGGCGCTCTTCTACTACGACGGCGTCGTCAATCAGCGCTTCCTGACGGTGCACAGCTAAGGGATGGCATGACGATGACCGAGCCACAGGCCACGCCCATTGCCCTGCCGCGTACGGAACGCCCCGACGCGCCGGCCTACCTCCAGCGCTACCTCGAGCGCGAGGCGCGAGGCGGCCAACCCGCAGTCGCCGCTCCGGCGCAGACCGAAGACGAGACGCCCCTCTACCTGCGCCGGTTCCGCGATCGTCGGAGCGGAGAGACGTCCCTGGATGCACCGGTGCCGCTGTGGGAGGGCGCCGAAGTCGGCGCAACACGTGCATGGGCCGAGGTGACGCGTACCAAGGAGATCATCCCGGAGCGCAAGGACCAGACCAAGGGCGCGGTCACCGACGTCTACTTCGTCCGGCACGGCGAGACTCAGGGATACTCGACTGAATCAGGACTCACGCCGCTCGGCTCGTGGCAGGCGCACCGCCGGGGGCAAGAACTTGCGCGACGAGTCATGACCGGACACCACGTGACCATGGCGTGTGCCGACACCAACAGGGCGCGCCAGACCGCCGAGGGAATCCGCAGGGGCCTTCTCGATCAGCTGGTCCTCTTTGGCCGCGATGCAACGGTGGGTGACGTCACGGCCTATGAGGAGTTCCGCAACTTCCAGGTCATGACCTCCGACGGCTTCCGCGACGTTACGCAGGCATTCCGGCAATACCACTCCGAGATGGAGAAGTACGAGCGCATCGGCCTAGGCGGGCGCCCCACCTGGCTCGTCGAGGTGGACCGCTTCTGGGGCATCCAGCAGGCCGGCGGCGACCCCATCACACACTGGCTCACCATGCCGATGCTCACGTTCGAGCCCCCGGTTGCGGCGGTGCGGCGCTTCTGGGCAGGCCTCATGCGCGTCCACGGCGACGCTCCCGGTCAGAGCGTCATCGTCGCGACGCACTCCGGACCCATGCGTGCATTCGCCACCTGGGCGCTGGGCTATGACCCGGGCGAGCCCTTCAACACCGAGCTCGTGCGCGTCCGACTGCTCGAGGGTGGCGAGTCCGCGCTCGTGCTCTATCGCAATCGCGTCCAAGAGGTCGCCGTACCCGACTTCGATGCACTGCCCGACTGGTGGCAGGGACTCGATGGGCGGGCACTGCCCGTCAGTCGCCGGGGGGAATCCGCATGAGCGTGACCATGTGGTTCGAGAGCTACTGGCCCGGGCTGAAGAGCGAGGTCGGCGGCAAGGCCGCCAGTCTGGGCGAGATGACCGGGGTGGGACTGCCCGTGCCTCCCGGCTACGCCGTGACCACGGCTGGCTACCGGGCGGCGCATGATGCGGCCGATCTGGATGCCACCCTAGCGCGGCTGCTCCACGGCCTCGACACATCCGACACCGCGCAGGTGAGCACCGTGTGTGCGGAGATCCGCGACGTTATCCGTACGATGCCACTGCCTGCTCACGTCGAGGAGCGGATTCGCCTCGACTATGAGCAACTCTGCCGCAAGTGCGAGGTCGACTCCCTGCCGGTAGCGGTGCGATCGTCGGCCACGTCGGAGGATTCGCCTGACGCATCCTTCGCGGGCGAGCACGACACCTACCTGTGGATCCGTGGGGATGATGCCGTCGTAGACGCCGTGCGTCGTTGCTGGGCGAGCCTGTTCACCGACCGCGCAACGTGCTACCGCGTGGAAATGGGATACGAGCACCGCTCCGTCGACATGGCCGTGGTCATCCAGAAGATGGTCCGGCCCATCGCGGCGGGAGTCGCCTTCACGCTGAACCCGGCCAACGGCGACCGTTCGCAGGTCGCCATCGATGCGGCCTGGGGCTTCGGCGAGGGGGTGGTGTCGGGCGAGGTCACACCCGACAACTTCCTCATCGACAAGGTGCTCCTAGAGGTCACCAAGCGCGACATCAGCAACAAAGCGCACGAATACCGACTGACCGATCACGACTCGGTCGAGAAGGCCACGATCGACGACGACCGTGCCGAGAAGCCGTGCATGACCGACGTGCAATTGAAGGCAGTGGCTAGTCTCGCCAAGACGGCCGAGCGACACTACGGGTGCCCCCAGGACATCGAGTGGGCCGTCGACGCGGACCTGCCCGAGGGAGAGAACATCATCCTCCTGCAGGCCCGGCCGGAGACGGTGTGGAGCAAGAAGCCGCGCGAATCAGTGACGGGTGGTGCAGCCAAGGACCCGATGGCCAGCATCGTCTCGACCTTGATGAATCCGCTATACACCAAGAAGCAATAGGGAAAGATCCCAAAGCAGAAGAAGATCACCAGGATTCGTGCCTCCGGACACGATCACACGAGAGGAAGATCAGATGGCCGACCGGTTCCCCAGTCCGTTCGACATCGAGACGCCTGAGGGCGCCGAGGGTTGGCAGGACATGTACGTCTACTCGTCGCTGTTCAGCGAGTCGCGACGAGAGTTCGAGGACTCGATTTTCTGGTTCCAGGATGGCGTCCACTGGCCCAAGGTTATGACGCCCTGGGACGCGACCTTCTACGAGTTCGCCATCGCGTCGCTCTCGCAGTACAATACGCGTCACCTGCAGGTGCCTCCAGCCAACGGCATCGCGTTCCGCATCCTGAATGGGTACGGCTATCTCACACCGGTCCCTGCGGACCCCGCGATGATTGAAGCGCGCGTGGCCAACTTCATGGATCGGGCCGGCTTCTACTTCATGAACTGGAACGACCTCTACGACAAGTGGATGATCAAGATCCGCGACCTGGTCAAGGAGCTCGAGGCGGTCGACTTCGAGCCGCTTCCTGAGATCGAGGACGCTGACAGGGTCGTGAAGTCCGGTGCGGGTCTGGGGTCCGGCTACCGGATCCAGGAGAACTACCGCACACTGCTCGACCTGTCGCTGAAGCTGTGGAACTACCACTTCGAGTTCCTCAACCTCGGCTACGCCGCCTACCTCGACTTCTTCGGCTTCTGCAAGGAGGCGTTCCCTGGCATTCCCGACCTCGCCATCGCCAAGATGGTGGCCGGCGTGGAGGTCGATCTCTTCCGCCCCGACGAGGAGCTCAAGCGCCTCGCTCGCGTTGCCCTCGACTCAGGCGTCGCTGAGGCCTTTGCCGCGGGTGATGTCGAGGCCACCTGCGAGATCCTCAAGGGCAGCGATGCTGGCCGAGCCTGGATCGCGTCGTTCCAGGAGTCAGCGGAGCCGTGGTTTAACTTTTCCACGGGATCGGGCTTCTACCACTCGGACAGGATCTGGATTGAAAACGTCGAGATCCCCTTCGAGTTCATCAACGACTACATCGTCAAGCTGCAGGCGGGTGACGACCTCGCCCGTCCGATGGATGCCATCCGCGCAGAGCGCGACCGCGTCGTCAACGAATACTCCGAGCTGCTCGCTACCGACGAGGATCGCGAGGCATTCCAGGGCAAGCTGGGTCTGGCTCGCGTGGTCTTCCCCTACGTGGAAAACCACAATTTCTATGTCGAGCACTGGAGCCACTCGGTCATCTGGCGCAAGATGCGCCAGCTGGGCGAGGTCTTCGTCAAAGAAGGCTTCTGGAGCGAGCCCAACGACATCTTCTACCTCAAGCGCACCGAGGTCGAGGATGCCCTTTGGGACTACTACGTCTCGTGGGCCACGCCCGAGCCTGCGGCCGGTCCTGGTCGTTGGCCGGCCATCATCGACAAGCGCCAGAAGATCTGTGATGCCCTGCGCAAGTGGAAGCCGGTGCCCGCGCTCGGCGCGCCCCCGGAGGTCATCACCGAGCCGTTCACGGTCATGCTCTGGGGAATCACGTCTGACAGCGTGAACTCCTGGCTCGGTGGCGGCGACCTCAAGGAGGGCGAGCTCCGCGGCATGTCCGCATCCCCGGGTCTGGTGGAGGGGCCTGCGCGAGTCATCTACGCGCCGGAGCAGATCAGCGAGGTCCAGCAGGGCGAGATTCTCGTCGCACCGCTCACCGCGCCGTCCTGGGCGCCGATCTTCGGCAAGATCCTGGCGACCGTGACGGACACCGGCGGCATGATGAGCCACGCCGCGATCGTGTGCCGCGAATACGGCCTCCCGGCCGTGACGGGCACCGGATTCGCCACGACCACCATCAAGACCGGCCAGATGATCCGCGTTGATGGCAACAACGGAGTCGTCAGCGTTATTGGCTGACCTACCTTCCCGGGAGGAGACCGAGGTCTCCTCCCGGGAAACGGTCCCGCCGGAAGGAACGCCCCTGTCCCGGGAGGACCAACAATCCCTTGCCTCACCCGCACCACCCGGTAACGTCGAGCCACCTGTACCTGGAAGGACCCCGCATGCTGACCGTCGAGCAGAACGAAGAACTCACCCGCGTCGGCCCTGGCACCCCCATGGGCGGACTCCTGCGTCGCTACTGGTACCCGATCGCCTTTGAGCAGGACTTCGACTCTGTGCCGACCAAGACGGTGCGACTGCTCAGCGAGGACTGGACGCTCTTCAAGACACCCAAGTCCGGCAGGTACGGCATCGTGGCCGAGCACTGCCCTCACCGCAGCGCGTCCCTGACCTATGGCGTCGTGCACGAAGACGGCATCCGCTGCGGCTACCACGGCTGGAAGTGGGACTTCGAGGGCAACTGCGTGGAGCAGCCCGCTGAGGCCGACAACCAGAACTTCCGCGACCGGGTGAAGCAGAGGGCGGGCAAGGCCCAGGTGATGGGCGGCATGGTGTGGGTCTACGTCGGTCCCGACCCCGCACCCGAGCTTCCGCGCTTTGACGTCTTCGTCATGGACGGCGTCAAGGACTGCGGCTACGCCACGCTTCCGTGCAATTGGCTGCAGATCATGGAGAACTCCGTCGATCCTCATCACGTCGAGTGGCTTCATGGCTACTACTTCAATTTTGTGGGCGAGACGCAGGGATTCGACGCCCCCAAGTCCTTTCAGAAGAAGCACCTGAAGACCGGCTTCGAGGAGATGGAGTGGGGCATCCTCAAGCGCCGCGTCCTCGAGGGTGGATCGGAAGACAACGATGACTGGAAGGTAGGTCATCCGCTGGTCTTCCCGTTCTACATGCGGGTGGGCGGCGCTGGCATCGACCAGATGCAAATCCGTGTGCCGGTCGACGACACGACCACCTGGAAGCTCTTCTATTCCAACCACGCTCCCACGGGCGGGCAGTGGGAGCAGCAGGATCGGCCGGTCTTCTATGAGTACTTCTGGCGCGACGACCAGGGACGGTTCATCACCGACTACATCGAGGGCCAGGACATCATGGCGTGGGTGAGCCAGGGGGCGGTGACAGACCGCACGCAGGAGCACCTGGGTCGTTCCGACGCTGGCGTGGCCATGCTGCGGAAGATGTTCAAGGAGAACATGAAGAAGGTCGCCAACGGCGAGGATCCGATCGGCACCGTGCGCGAGTCGCATGACATCATTCCGTTGCCTTGCGAGCGCGATAAGTTCGGTGCCGAACGAGAGTTCGCCGAGGCATTCATCACGATGGGGTCGATGCGCTACAGCCCCCAGAGGCAGCAGCTTCTCGATCTGCATGCTGATGCTTGGGCACGGCGCGAGAGGGCCAATACGAGTGCCTGATGATGCGAACGAGGGACTGCCGAGGGTCGCCTTGAGCCAGCTCCCTCCGGACCCCCATCGGCTGCCGCCTCCGGGCGCGTGGTTCGCCCCCGACGCGGAGCGCCACCTACTGGACCGACCGAAGTTCTGCCCCATGTGCGCGGCCAGCATCGAAACCCATGGCGGTATCTCGACTGAGTACTGGATGGGCGACCAGCGGGTGTTCATGACGTGGTGTGGGGAGTGTGGGTGGTTCGGCGACGTCGTGCGCTACGACATGGTCACCATCACTGAGGAGGAGCACTGACCGCTCTCGTCTTCGACTTCGGCGGTCCCGTCCTCCTCACTCCCTTTGAGCTACGTGCTGTCGGCGAGCGATCAATGGGGTTGCCCGCCGGCACCTTCGCGTGGACGGGTCCGTTCGACCCTGCCTCCGACGACGATTGGCGCGTCTTCCAATCCGGTGGCATGACCGAGCGCGACTACTGGGGCCGCCGCTGCGCGGAGTTCCAGGCGCTCACCGGCGCGCCCGTCGAGATGCCGGCGTTCATGGCACACCTCTACGACGGCTCGGAGGACGAGATCGTGCGCCCCGGAGCCGTCGCACTTATCGCCGACGCCAAGGCGGCCGGACTCCCGGTCGGTGCGCTGACCAACGACCTGACCGCCTTCCACGACCAATCCTGGATTGACCGCGTGAGCGTGATCCGCAGCTTCGACGTGCTGGTCGACGGCAGGCGAGATGGCGTCATGAAGCCCGACCCCGCGGCCTACCGGCTCGTGGCCGACCGTCTGGGCGTGAGCCCAGCAGACTGCGTGTTCATCGATGATCAGCCCGGTAACCTCGCGGGGGCCGAAGCGGTCGGCATGCTGCCGGTCTTCCTCGACCCCGTGCATCCGGAGACGGCTTTCGACCAGGCTCGGCACCTGCTCGGCCTGGACTGAGGAGCAGACATGGAGCGAGCACTCCGAGTGGCGGTCGTCGGGTCGGGGCCCTCGGGGATGTATGCCGCCGACGCGCTGACTAGCCAGGACGATATCGAGGTTTCGGTGGATGTCATCGACAAGCTCCCCAGCCCGTTCGGCCTGGTTCGATACGGAGTTGCCCCCGATCACGTGAGCATCCGCTCGGTGCGCGACACGCTCGACAAGGTGCTCGACAAGCCGGGTGTACGGTTCCTGGGCAATGTAGACGTGGGCACCGACGTGACATTAGGCCAACTGCGGACATTCTATGACGCCATCATCCTGACCTACGGCGCATCCCGCGATCGCGCGCTCGGGATCCCGGGTGAGGATCTCGCAGGCAGCATCGCCGCCACCGATTTCGTCAACTGGTACACCGGCCACCCTGACATGGCACCCGACGCCTTCACCGGGTTCCTACGCGAGACCACGAGCGTTGCCGTGATCGGGGTAGGCAATGTGGCCGTCGATGTCACGCGCGTGCTCTCCAAGACGCCAGGGGAGATCGACTGGACCGACATGCCGCAGCATGTGCTCGAGGCACTCGCGTCATCGAGCGTGACCGACGTGCATATCGTGGGTCGTCGTGGGCCCGCCCAGGCCACCTGGACGACGAAGGAACTTCGCGAACTCGGCGAGCTCGAGCAGACCCAGGTCATCGTTGCTGAAGGGGGCGACGTCGGCGATCCGGCAAGCCAGGCCGCGGCCGCTGACAAGGCGGTGGCGCGCAACATCGCCGTAGTAGCCGACTGGGAGAGTCGATCGGATGACGAGCGCCCGCGCCGGATCCACCTGCACTTTCGGTGTCGGCCCGTGGAGATCATCGGTGACACGCGAGTGGAGGGGCTGGTCGTGGAGCGCACCGAACTCGACGAGCAAGGTGGAGCTCAGGGGACCGGCGACACCCACGCGATCGCGGTCGACGCGGTCATCCGCAGCGTGGGATACCGCGGCATGGCGCTCGAGGGAGTTCCCTTCGACGAACGGCGCAATGTGATTCCCAACGTCGATGGTCGCGTGGTCTCCAATGACGTGCCGGTGCCTGGCCTCTACGTCGCCGGGTGGATCAAGCGTGGGCCCACCGGGATCATCGGCACCAACAAGAAGGACGCGGTGCAGACGGTTGCCTGCCTGCTCGAAGACGCAGCGTCACCAGCCTTTTTCACGGCACTTCACCCCGACGAGGCCAGTGTGGATGCTGCATTGGGCGACGCGGTTGTCGACGCCGAAGGCTGGCGTCGCATCGACCAAGCGGAGAGGTCCCTCGGCGCCGAGCGGGGCCGAGACCGAACGACGCTGTGGTCACGCGATGACCTGCTGAGCGCCGCCCGCGGCTAGGCACGTCCGATGCTGTCCACCCGCCACCATTCGGGCGGCACGGGCTCCTTGCCGCATGACTCCGGGCGGGGGGCGCCTGAGGACCTGACGAGGCGGACCTGCCAGCGCCGTCCGTCAGGAGTCTCGACCACGCAATCGCGGCGGGTGTCGTCACCGGTGGACGTGACCTCAAGGCGGACGAAGGAGTCAAGGCCGCCCACGTCGCGCACGGCAGCATCCGCGACCTGCTGATCGGCGGGCAGGTGGGTGAGCCCGCGCAGCGACTCAACGCGGAGACGACCGGCCTGGGCGCCAGCGAGGAGCTGCGCGCCGCTTATCGCGGTCAGCCTGCCGTGCACGGAACCGAAGGGAAGCAGGAGGGCGGTAGGCGCAAGCCGATGCCCGCCGATGTGGGAACACTCCAGGACGTCGTCGTGATCATGCATGAGTGCGTCGGCGACGGGACGTCCGAACTGGGCACAGCAGGCGTCGCGCTTGCCGTTGGTGCAGATGAAGAGGATCGGATCGATGGACGTGGCCGCACCTCGCGGCACGCCACCAGCGGCTACGGACTCCCAGTCCACGCTGAGGAGGTCGACGGCATCGATGTGCGACCACGTCACCATGCGCCCGTCGATGGCCAGCCATACGCGTCGTCCGGCGGCGCGGGGCCGACGCGCCAGGAGCGGGGCGACGCCACCCTCGCGGCAGAGCGTGCGAAGCGGCTCAGCGAGTTCGCCGAGAGCGTCCGTGGCGACCCGGGGATAGGGACCCGGGTGTTCGATGACCAGCCAGCCACGCGCGTGCGGCGCGGTGCCCGCCAGGGGCTCGTGCGCGGCGAGCACCGAGCAGGGCGGCGACGCGGTCACCGCACCGGTCCCGCCACCGCACCGACGGGCGTCGGCAGCGGGGTTCCGGAGGCATCGCGCTTGCCGTGACCCGCCGGGAGGTCAACCGGCAGGCCCGAGGGGCTCGCAGCGCGTGCGGGGCCGATGCCGGCCCATGCGGTTACGAGGGCGTCTTCTCCGCGCAGCAGCCGCTGGCAACGGACCCCTGAGGTACCGCGCCCCTTGGCGGGGAACTCATCGAGCCAACTGACCTTGACGGATCCAGCCGCCGTGCCAGGCAGGGCGGAGAGCGATCCGGCGATGGTGACGACCTCGGCGTCGGCCACGCCGGATGCAACTGCGCCGCAGTAGATCATGGTCGCGCCGGCCGCCAAGCGAAGCCCGGCCATCCCCCCAGCCCCGCGCCCTTGCACGCGAACCGCCGAAGCGGGGAACGTCAGGAGCTGGGCGTCGGAGGAGATCAGCACGACGTCATCAGCGTCGGTCGCCTCGCAGGCGCCAACGAGCTCGTCGCCGTCGGCCAGGGCAATCACATCCCAGGCATTCTTGTTTCCAGGCGGTACGAGCGCCGTGCGCTTGACGACGCCCTGGCGAGTGCCGATGAGGAGGATCGCCGCCGGTTCAGTGAGGTCCAGGACGCCGAGCACGCGCTCGCCTGGGTCGAGATCGACCAGCGCACCCAGCGGGGCACCCCCGGCGAGGGCCGGTGATTGCGCGGAAGACGGAAGCGCGGGCAGTTCGACGACGGGCAGGCGAAGGGCTCGTCCGCGCGAGGTGATGAGAGCGACGGCACCGCGAGTGGAACTCATCGTGCTCGAGACGATCACGTCATGGGCCGTGCGCGACCCCTCGGTACCAACGTCGGCCCCGGTCGTGCGTGCAAGGAGGCCGGTGCCGGAGAGGAGCGCTCGACACGGACCGTCGGCGGTCTCGAGGGGGACCTCGGCGGCTGCGGGAGTGCCAGCGTCCTCGAGGAGGACGGTGCGTCGAGGGGTGGCGTGCGCTTCGGCAACCGCCAAGAGGTCGTTTGCCACCACTTCGCGCAGTCGTGCGTCGTCATCGAGGATCGCAGTGAGTTCGTCGATGGATGCCTCGAGATCGGCGCGCTCCTGATCGAGTTCGATTCGCGAGAACTTCGTGAGGCGCCGCAGCGGCATGTCGAGGATGTAGACCGCCTGCTCCTGGGACAGATCGAAAACGCTCATGAGGCGTTCGCGAGCCTGGGCGGCATCATCGCTCGCGCGGATGACCTGGACGACCTCGTCGATGTCCACTATCGCGATGAGCAGGCCTTCCACGAGATGGAGGCGCTCACGTGCCCGGCGGCGGCGGTAGTCGCTGCGCCGGCGCGTGACGGCGAGTCGATGGGAAACGAATACCTCGAGGAGTTCACGAAGCCCGAGGGTGCGTGGCTCTCCGTCAACGAGGGCGACCGCGTTGATATTGAAGGCCTCCTCCAGCGGCGTCTGTCGGTAGAGCTGGGTCAGCAGCGCCTCAGGATTCACGGAGGGCGCGACCTCGATCACTAGTCGGAGACCGTGCTGGCCGTCTGTCAGGTCGACGACGTCCGAAACGCCCTGCACCTTTTTGCCTGAGACAAGCTCCTTGATGCGCTCGATGACACGCTCAGGACCGACGCCGAAGGGAAGCTCCGTGACGACGATGCCACGGCGCCTCGGGGTGACCTGCTCAATCCGCGTGGTGGCCCGCATGCGAAAAGACCCGCGGCCCGTGACGTAGGCCTCGCGGACCCCGTCGAGCCCGATGATGGTTCCGCCGCCCGGCAGGTCGGGTCCGGGTACGAACCGCAGGAGTTCTGCAGTAGCGGCTGTTGGATCCATGACCAGGTGTCGGGCGGCAGCCGTTACCTCGCCGAGGTTGTGCGGGGCCATTGCGGTAGCCATGCCCACCGCAATCCCGGCGGCGCCGTTGACCAGGAGCGCCGGAAACGCGGCCGGGAGCACGACCGGCTCCATCTCGCGGCCGTCGTAGTTGGGCACGAGGTCGATGACGTCCTCGTCGATCCCTGACGTCATGGCGACGGCCGCAGGTGCCAGGCGGCACTCCGTGTAGCGCATAGCTGCCGGGCCGTCGTCGAGCGAACCGAAATTGCCATGCCCGTCTACCAGCGGAAGCCTCAGCGTGAAGGGCTGGGCCATGCGGACCAGTGCGTCGTAGATGGCAGAGTCGCCATGGGGGTGCAGCCGGCCCATCACCTCGCCGACCACGCGGGCGCTCTTGACATGCCCTCGGTCGGGCCGCAGACCCATCTCGCCCATTTGGTAGAGGATTCGCCGCTGCACCGGCTTTAGCCCATCGCGCGCATCCGGCAGGGCTCGGGAGTAGATGACCGAGTAGGCGTACTCCAGGAACGAGGAGCGCATCTCCTCGTTGACATCCATGTCGATGACCCGGTCAGGGCCGCCTTCGACGCGCGACGACGCCCGACCGGACCCGCCGCGAGGCGGGGTGGAGGACGTGCGCCGGGGCATGGGTCTCCTGGACGTCGTTGGGTCTGCCGTGGACGATCGTGCCCTACAGGCGACCGCCCACCCCGGTAACGGCGCGACCTGCCGTCCGCGTGCCGCTGGCTGGAGCAGGGACCGCCTCAGGAAGGGCGAGCGCAGGCCGGGACTTCACGCCATCACGGTAGTGCCCCGGCTCGATCCTTTGCTGGGCCCGGGTGGGAGGATCCCGTCATGACAGACGCCTCGACGATGCATAGGCGCCTGCGCACGGACATCGAGCGGAGTGGCTACTACCCCACCCTCGTCGCAGACGCGCTCGAGACGGCCCTGGCGGGGGAACCGCTTGTGTCCTACGTCGTACACCACGAGGCCACGTTTGATCGCGATGAACTGCGACGTCACGTCACGGTCCTGGTGCTGACCCCGACGCGGCTCATCGTGGGTCACACCGACGAAAGTGGTCCCGATGACACCTCGCCCGACCCCTACGCCTCTGCCTCCACGGAGGCAGTCCGCCTCGAACGGGTCGACTCCGTGGTCGTCACTCGCGTGGTCGCCAATCCCGCACGCCACTTCGCGGGGGGTCCGATGCGCGAGGTCGTTCTGACGATTGGCTGGGGGGCTGTGAGTCGTATAGACCTGGAGCCCGCTGGATGCTCTGACCCCGAGTGCGAGGCGGACCACGGCTACACGGGCACCGCGAGCAACGACGATCTCTCTCTGCGCGTCTCGGAGGCGGCCGACGGCGCCGACGTTGTGGCGCAAGCACTCAACTTCGCCGCGGCGCTGTCCGAGGCGACGGCCGCGCGGCTGCGCTAGACGCGTGAGCGTCGTCGGCGAGCCGCCCCCGTCGGCTGCACTCGTTGCTCCGCCCTACGGGCGCGGCACCCTGGCCGATGTGCTTCCCTCCGCCGTAGCCGCGCTGGGGGTGCCCGGGTTCAGCGACGGCCTCGACCTGGCGGAGACCACCGCCGGTGCGCGCCACATCATCGTCTGCCTCGTCGATGGTCTGGGCGCGCGTCAACTCGCCGATCACGCCGAGCTTGCCCCGACGCTCGCAGCCGCGCAGAATCGTTCGCTATCGGCATGCTTTCCCTCGACGACGCCGGTGGGACTCGGCAGCCTGGGCACGGGTCTCGCGCCAGGAATGCACGGAATGGTGGGGGCGTCGTTCTGGCTCCCCGAGATCGACCGCATCCTTCATCCACTCGGCTGGTCCGACGAGCCGCATCCGGTGGCCGTGCAGCCCGCAACCACGGTCCTGGAGGCTGCGTCGGCGTACGGGGTCGACGTTGCCTCGGTGGGCCCCCGGGCGTTCGCGCAATCCGGCCTGACCAGAGCCGTGCTACGCGGGGGAGGCTACCGGGGGGCCGATTCAGTGGGCGAGCGGCTCGTGGAGGCGTCCCGGCCCGCATCAGGCCCGGCGCTGACCTACGTCTACTGGGGCGACCTCGATAAGACGGGCCACATCCACGGGGTCGACTCGGACGCGTGGCGCGAAGAGCTTCGTCACGTCGACGCCCTGGTCGCCCGCATGCGCCAGATGCTCCACTCGAATGCTGCGCTGGTGGTGACGGCCGATCACGGAATGGTTGACTGCCCGGATTCTGCCCGCATCGACATCGATGCCCTCCGGCCGCTGAGCGAGGGTGTTCGTCGCCTGGCGGGAGAGCCACGCATGCGTCACGTCTATGCGCGACGTGGGGCGGCCAGCGAAGTGGCTGCCACCTGGGCCGAGACCCTTGGCGAGCGCGCGTGGGTTCTCTCCCGTGAAGCCATGGTCGACATGGGTCTTGTGGGCGATGTCGAGCCCGATTACGCCGACCGGTTGGGAGATGTCCTAGTCGTAGCAAGAGATCGATTCGCTTTGTGCAGCGATCAGGTCGACGCGGTCGTCTCCTCGCTGAGGGGGCAGCATGGATCGCTGAGCCCCGAGGAGATGGACATCCCTCTGCTCGTCCTCTCCGGGCGCGAGTGAGAGAGATTCGCCGTCGGCATCAGCGCCGTGGCACTAGGCGTCGGACTGACCGGCACCGAAGAGGATCTCGTCCCAACTGGGCACGCTCGCTCGACGGCCCTTCTTGCCCTTAGCGGGCTGGGTGGGCTCGAGGTCGGCGACCTCAACAACCTCGCCACTCTCGATGAGTGCGTCCTGCTCGTCGTCGATGTCGACGAGATCGATGACGTCAACCTCGGATGCGGGTTCTTCGCGCGCAACGATAAGTGTGGCACGCGAGGCCGAGCGCGCTGAATGCAGTGGCACGACCTTGTCATCGCCTGACATGCGACGGGAGTCATCGTCGTCCGGATGGATGCTGCGCACCCGCGGGTCGTAGACCCAGGTCGCAACCCGGTCACTTCCGTCGACGGAGTAGGCGGCCACGACAGCCCAGCGACCATCATCTCGGCGCCAGGAGTCCCAAGACACTGCGTTAACATCAACGCCATCGTTGGCCGCCGCGGTCTGGACAATCTCACCCAGCGAGGCATCTCCGTCGTCTCGGCGCAAGATGGCGGCGCGTGCCTGCTCACTCGTCCATGCACGTTCGGCCAGTGGGGGGCCGGCGAATCGCATGATGCGGTCCAGGGGCACGCCAGTGTCGTGCGCGAGCTCGTCCGGCGTCGCGCCGGCACGGATCCGCGCCTGGATCTCCTTGGGACCGAGCGTGTCCAGGACGTTCTCCCCGGTGCTTTACTGCGGGGCCGCGCGGAGGCTTCCGCGGGGCCGATGTCGAGGATGACCGTATACGACTCCCCCCGGGGGTCCGCTAGGTGCGGCGGGGATCAAACGCTGCGAGCGGCGCCGCGGGCCCGCACCAGGCTCGGGTAGCCCGCGGCCGTGACCGCCAGCGTGACCAGGGCGGCAACCGCGGTGACCACGAATCCGGCCCGGGTTCCCGCCTGATCGACCAGCCAGCCGGAAAGGGCCGCGGAGAGAGCCACTCCCAGGCCGATGCCCGAAGTCGCCCATGTGAGGCCCTCGGTGAGCCTCGCGGGGGAGACCAGGCGCTCGATGAGCGTGAAGCCCGTGAGCAGGACCGGGGACACGGTCAATCCGGCGAGCAGGACCATGGCACCGATGGCGACGAGTCCTGAGACCAGGACGAGCGGAATGGTCACGAGGGCCAGGGCGAACGTGGCAAGGAGCAACTGCCGGGGCAATGACGAGTCCGCCCGAGCCTGGCTGCGCGCGCCAAGGACAAGAGCGGAGAGCATCGAGCCGAAGGCGTAGATGCCCAGCACGATTCCGGCGGCGGCGCGGCGCCCCTCCGCGTCAGCGGCAGCGACAGTAACGACATCGATGCTGCCAAACACGAAGCCAATGGCGACGAAGGAAGTGATCACGACCAGCACCCCGGGGGAGCGGAGTATCGACCCGCCGCGAGATGTCCCCCTCGGAGTCGACGGGGGCTCGCTCGAACGCTGGACGAGCAACAGGAGGCTGCCGACTCCCACGAGTAGCGCGCACATAATCAGTGGCGCCGCGGCTGCGATAGCGACCGCGATGAATGTTGCCAGTGGTGGCCCGATGATGAAGATGAACTCATCGAGGACGCTCTCGAAGGCGAAGGCAGTGCGCAATGACGGGTGAGCCCCGAGCGCGGCAGCCCATCGCGCTCGCACCAGGGCGCCGGTGGCAGGCTGAGTCGCACCACCGACGGCACCGAGAATCACGAGCACGGCGAGCGGCCACGATGCCGAGACCGCCATGGTCAGCAGGAGGAGCATCGCCACGTTGACGGCCACCAGGAAGGTGACCACGCGACTTTGGCCCCAGCGGTCGACCAGCCGCGACCCGAGCGGATTCAAGAAGGCCGCAGCGAGCGTGTAGGCGGCGGCGACCAGCCCGGCGGCGGCGTAGCGGCCCTCGACGGCGCTGATGAGCAGGACGATGCCAAGACCCACCATGGAGATCGGCAGGCGTGCCACGAAGGCAGCCGCCGAGAATCGAGCGGCGCCGGGATGCCGCAGGATGCGCGCGTAGGGCTCGATCAGCGGCACGGCTCCTGAGGTTAGACCCCCGTGCATGGCAGGCTTCGGGGATGCCATCACCTGACCCATCGACTCGGCTTCTTGCTCTGGCTCTCGATGTGGCGCGTGCGGGCGGAGAGTTGGCCCTCCACGAGCGGCCGGACGACCTCGTGACCGACACCAAGTCCAGTCCCACCGATGTCGTGACGGAGATGGATCGCGCCACGGAGGAACTGCTGGTGTCCCGCATCCTCGCCCAGCGCCCCGACGACGGGATCTTGGGCGAGGAGGGAGGCGAGCGCGCCGGCTCGAGCGGTATCCGGTGGGTGCTCGACCCCATCGATGGCACAACCAACTACCTGTACGGGCTGCCGATATGGGCGGTCAGCGTGGCCGCGGAGTGCGATGGCGTCGTCGTGGCCGGGGTCGTCGAGGCGCCAGCCCTGGGCCGTCGCTACCTGGCCGCCCGCGGATTCGGTGCTTGGGAGGAGCGCGGCGGACAGCGCCGTCGCCTCTTGGCGTCTGGCGGCACCACCCTGGCCGAGGCCATGGTCTCCACGGGCTTTGCCTATTCCAGTGAGCGTCGCGCTCGGCAGGCAGAGGACCTGCGGGGCGTGGCGCCGCTGGTTCGCGACATCCGTCGACTGGGCGCGGCATCGATCGACCTGGCGTGGGTGGGGGCAGGCTACGTCGATGCCTATTTCGAGAGCGGGCTGCACGCCTGGGACGTGGCCGCCGGGGGATTAATCGCCGAGGAGGCCGGAGCGGTTGTCAGACTCCTGCCCTCCAGCCTCGATGGTGGCGACATAACCCTGGCCACCGCGCCCGGCATCCACGAGGCGCTGCGTGACGTGCTACGCGGACTAGTCGATTCGACGTAGCTCGGCGTTGTACCAATGCGCGTTGTGCACGTAGGTGCGCGTGGCATGCGCGAGCAGTTCAGGGTCTGCACCACCGTCCACGATCCGGGCAGGTACCCCTCGTGCAAGGGCTCTGGGCGGCACTTCGGTGCCGGGCGACACAAGGGCCTGGGCAGCGACGATGGCGCCCTTCCTTACGACGGCACGGTGAAGCACGGTCGTCCCGGACCCCACGAGGCTCCCGGACTCGATGATGCAGCCCTCCAGGTGGGCTAGGTGCCCGACCGTGCACTCGTCGCCGACCACCGTGTCGAGTTCGGCCGTGCAGTGCACGATCGCGCCATCCTGGATCGATGTGCGAGCGCCTACTCGAATGGCTCCATGGTCTCCACGCAGGACCGACCCGGGCCAGATGGACGACTCGGGGCCGACCTGCACATCGCCGATGATCACCGCGTCAGGGTGGACGAACGCGCTGGGATCGATGGCCGGCACCCGGTCGCCGATGGAGTAGATCGCCACCCGGCCTCCTTGACGAAGCACTGCTGATCGGTCGAACCTACGGGGTCCGGGGAGCACGTGCGGGCCCGGTGGGGCACAATGACCGGGCGTCTCGCCTAGGAGGCGCACTCGCCCGGCGCCGGGCGCAGGGAACGGGGAGCATTCAGCAGCGATGGCGACGGATTACGACGCTCCGCGCAAGACCGACGAAGAACTTGCTGAGGACAGCCTCGAGGAGTTGAAGGCGCGTCGCGCCGACAAGGGCGCCTCGACGGTGGATGTCGACGAGGCTGAGTTCGCCGAGACCCTCGAGCTTCCCGGGGCGGATCTGTCAGATGAGAGCCTCACGGTGCGCGTCCTGCCTCGGCAGGCGGACGAATTCACCTGCAGCGTATGCTTCCTAGTGCACCACCGCAGCCAGCTCGACCACGAAGGCAAGGGCGGCCCGGTGTGCCGCGAGTGCGCCTGAATAGGTTGCTAGCTTCGTTCCGCCTGAGCCGGGGAGACTCGGCTCGCCGCACGGTAGATGACCATCTCGATCACGGTTGCTGCGCCCGCTATCAGCAGCGCCCAGGCGAGCGCCTTGCCAAAGCTGACTGACGGATCCTCGGGGTCGGGTGCAGCATTGCCGGTCACAGATTTGTAACCCTTCTTCAGAATCTGGCGCGCTGCCCAAGTGGTGCCGAGCACGACGAACGGAGCTGCGATGTGCAGCACGGGATGAGCGCGATGCTCGTGCTCCTTGGTTGACATGGTCGCCCCTTCGCCAGCCTGAGAGCCTACTCTGCCGGATCCGCGTGGCCGAGCTGTCCCCGGGCTGCCCGAACAGCGTCGGCGAGGCGCTGCGGGCGACGCGAGGCGACGAGCCACCTCGGGTGAGGGTCATCGTCGTCGGTGACCGCCACGCAGATGCCGCCGCGGCTGGTCCAGGGGCGCCTCAGCACGAAGGTGCGCGCGTCGCCGTTGCGCAGGGCATTGCGCATGACTTCGCCGCTCAGCAGTTCGGGTTCGCCCGTGTACTTCAGTGGAAGGCGCGCTCGACCGGCGCGCAGCACCCGGTCGTCAACGCGCACCAGTGGGCTCCAGGCGACAAGGCCGATCCAGCACAGGAGTGTGCCGGCCACCATGCCGACTGCACCGACAACGACGCCGTACGCCGCCCCGTAGGCGACGGCCAGCAGGCCGACGAGGCCGGCCACGAGCAGCCAGAGCCAGAGCGGTGCCCAGAGGCGCTCGGTGTAGCGGACGGCCGTCCCGTCACGCCCCTCGGTGAAGGGGTCGGCCTCGTCCTCGCGCACGCCCCCAGCGTCGCAGGCGACCGAGCACCTCGCCGCGCGGGTAGGGTCGATGGGTGATCGAGGAACCATCGCGGCGCTCAGCCCGCCCCGCTCGGGGGACCCAGCCGCCGGATCATGCGCAGGTGCCTGCGCGCGCGCCGGAAGCTCCGGCCCCCGGCGAGATGCTCGTCAGCCACTACCGCCACTGCTTCGGATGCGGCACCGATCACCCGGCCGGGCTGCATCAGCGGGCGATCGCAGGTGACGGCATGGATGTCGCGACCGTCGTAGAGATCACGCAAGCCCACCAGGGTGCTCCCGGTCTCGCTCACGGGGGAGTGATAGCCACGGCGATGGATGAGGCCATGGGGGTGGTGACCCGTCTCCTCCGGGTGCCCGTCGTCACCGTGAGACTGGAGGTCGACTACCGCCGTCCCGTCCCCGTGGGGACGACACTGCACATCGCGTCGCGGATTACCGGTCAGCGGGGCCGCAAGGTCTACACCGAGGCGCTAGGGCACCTTGATGCACCCGACGGCCCGATTGCCGTGGAGGCTGCCGCGCTCTTCCTGCAGGTAGGTCTGGAGCACTTCCTGGACCACGGCAATGCCGAGCAGCTGCAGGAGGCCATCGAGGAGCGGCGCCGCAGTGGGGTTACGTGGGAGGGGGAGGTAAACCCATGACGCCCCCACTTCGCGTCGACATCCTTGTCCAGCGGCTGGATTCAGGCCTTGACCTCCCGCGCTATGAGCACCCGGGCGATGCGGGCCTCGACCTGCGCTCGCGAATCGATGTGACCTTGCAACCGGGGGAGCGAGCACTGGTGCCCACCGGCATTGCGGTTGCCATTCCCGCGGGTTACGCGGGGTTCGTCCACCCGCGCAGCGGACTGGCCGTGCGACACGGCCTGTCGATCGTCAACACCCCGGGCACCATCGACGCCGGCTATCGCGGCGAGGTGCAGGTGTGCCTTATCAATCACGACGCCATCAATGAGGTGACCTTGCGTCGAGGCGACCGCATCGCCCAATTGGTGATCCAGCCCGTGGCGACCGCCGTGATTCACGAGGCCGATGCCCTCCCGGGATCTCAGCGGGGGGAGGGCGGGTTCGGTTCGACGGGGGGCTTCGGGGCTACCGTGGTTGGTCCGCAGACCGGGAGGCCAGATGATCAAGCGTCGACGTGAGCGCGAGGAGCAGTCAGGGACCGATAAGGCTACGGCTGACCCTTCGACCACGCAGGATGGCGACGCTTCCGGTCTGAGTCCCCGCCCGCAGGGCCCCTGGGATGGCGCGGAGGTAGAGGTCGATGACGGACGACTCGATCTCGGTGGGCTACGCATCAGGGGCGCCGACGGACTGCAGATGCAGGTGCAGATGAACGAGCAGGGCGGTGCCGTCTCCCTCGTGACCCTCAACGCCGCGGACGGGGCGGTTCAGGTGCAGGCCTTCGCAGCCCCCAGGTCAAACGGCATCTGGCGCGATGTCCGGGCCCAGTTGATGGCGTCCATCAACGCGTCCGGGGGCCTCGTCGAAGAGGCTGACGGCGAATTCGGTGTCGAGCTTCGGGCCAAGGTGCCCGGGGCTGGAGGGCAACTCCAGCCCGCCAGGTTCGTGGGCGTTGACGGTCCGCGCTGGTTCCTGCGCGGGCTGTTCCTGGGGTCAGCGGCCACCGCCGGGGGCGGACCCGCCCTGGAGAGCGCCTTCCGCGACATCGTCGTCGTACGAGGGGAATCAGCCATGGCGCCGGGTGAGGCGCTGCCCCTGCGACTGCCCGATAGCGCTCAGGCAACGCGCGCCGACACGTGAGGGTCCGTCGGCGCGGGTAGTCTGGAGGTCGCGCTTTCGCGCACAGACAAGGAGTGGTCATGGGATGGCTCGACGGCCTGCTGCGTTCGCAGGAGCAGGTCGAGGCCGATCAACTGGCAGATCAGGTCCACGAGCGCGGCGCGGAGTCCATCGCGTCGTGCGAGCGTGGGCGGTACGTGCGTGTCTGTGGCACCGTTCGTTCCGTCACGCTTCGACCCAAGGAGCGGCAGCCGACCTTCGAGGCCGAGGTCTTCGACGGCACCGGCCACCTCACCCTCGTGTGGCTCGGGCGCCGCAGTCTTGCCGGGGTCGAGGTGGGGCGGATGATCGAGGCCCGGGGTCGGGTCACCTGCCCGCGCAATCACCCGATCATCTTCAACCCCGACTACGAGCTGCGTCCCGTGGGTGCTGAATGACCCAGTCGGCCGATGACCCCGGCAACGAGCGCCCGCACGAGCCACTCATCATCCCGGAGACGGCCCAGGAGGTCGTGGAGGAGCGCGTACTGCTGTCGAAGGCGCTAGGCGGCTGGCGCGGCATCATCGACTCGGGCCTGCCGACCATGCTCTTCGTCATCGTCTACGTGGCGACCGGCAGCAACCTGTCTACTGCCCTGTGGGTTGCCATAGGCGGCGCAGTCGCCATTGCCCTGTGGCGTCTCGTTCGCCGTGAGGGCCTGCAGCAGATCATCGCTGGCCTGATCGGTGTGGGCATCTCCGCCTTCGTCGCCTCCCGCACCGGCACAGGCGAGGGCTACTTCATCCCCGGGTTGCTGCAGAACCTTGCCTACGGTGTGGCGTTCCTGATCTCGATAGTCATCGGCTGGCCCCTTGTCGGGGTCATCGTCGGGTTCCTGACTGGTCGCGGGGTGTCGTGGCGCGCCGAATCGGACCTGCGCCAGGCCTACGCGGCCGCATCATGGATCTGGGTGGGCCTCTTCGCTCTCCGCATCGCCGTCCAGTTTCCGCTCTACCTCGCGGGATGGGTCGGCCCCCTAGGCGTAGCCAAGGTCGTGATGGGGGTGCCGCTATTCATCGCGGCAGGCTACTTCACCTACCTCGTACTGCGACCGACATTCGCCGCCCGGCGGGCCGAGGGCAGCGGCGCTAGCGATGCCCGATGAGGGATTGCAGCGCTGGCTCCTGAGAGGGGTCGCAGACGAAAAGCAACTCGTCGCCTGACTCCAGCGGGTCGTCGGCGGTTGGCGCGATCACACGCGGGCCCCTGACGATCGCCACCAGTGCCGTTTCCGGGGGCCACTGCATCGATCCGACCCGCTGGCCGACGGCGGGCGAGTCTGCCGACAGCGTGATCTCGACCAACTCGGCCTGACCCTGCCGGAAGGTGAACAGGCGCACGAGGTCACCCACGCTCACTGCCTCCTCGACCAGCGCCGACAGCATGCGAGGCGTCGAGACGGCGACATCGACGCCCCACGACTCGTCGAACATCCATTCATTCTTGGGATGGTTGACTCGCGCGACGATGCGTGGCACGCCGAACTCGGCCTTGGCGAGGAGCGAGACTACGAGATTGACCTTGTCATCGCCCGTCGCCGCGATGACCACCTGGCAACGCGGCAGGTCCGCGTGCTCCAGGGCGGCCAGCTCGCATGCATCCGCCAGGAGCACGTCGGCACCTTCGACGACCCCCGGCCGCGCGAGCTCGGGGTCGCGGTCAATGAGCAGAACCTCGTGCCCGAACTCTAGGAGTTCACGCGCAATGGACCGACCCACCTTGCCCGCGCCGGCGATGGCGACCCTCATGGCTGCGCTCGCTCTTCGGCCCGGGAGCGGGGGGCGCCGAGCGCATCGGCGATCTCGTCACGCTGCCCAACGGAGCACAGGACATGTACGACGTCGCCAGTCTGCAGCATCGTGTCGCGACCCGGGACCAGGCCGGTGCCCAGGCGCGTGATGAATGCGACTCGAGCGCCGGTGAGCTGCTCGATCTCGAGCACTCGATCACCGAACCACGAATCGTCGACGACCATCTCGCTGAGGATGACCGAGCCGCTTGGGTCCCGGTATTCCTCGAGCACGCCCTGGGGGAGCAGGCCGCGCAGGATCTGCCCTGCGGTCCACGACACGGTAGCCACCGTGGGGATGCCGAGTCGCTGGTACACCTCGGCGCGCCGCGGGTCATAGATGCGAGCGACAACGTGCTCGACTCCGTAGGTCTCGCGAGCCACGCGCGCGGCTATGATGTTGGTGTTGTCACCGCTGCTCACCGCGGCGAAGCCATGCGCCTTCTGGATGCCTGCGCGTTCGAGGGTCTCGCGATCGAAGCCGATGCCCTTGATCGTGGCGCCGCCGAATCCGACGCCGAGACGCCGAAAGGCGCCCGGATCTTGATCGACCACGGCCACGGAGTGGCCGGCCTCATCGAGGCGATGCGCGAGCAGGGAGCCGACCCGGCCGCACCCAAGAATCACCAAATGCACGGCTGGACGCTACACGCCCGGGCGCCCCTGGCGACGGGTCGGTACGTGGGTGTCGGGTGCCGGAGCCGTAGCATTGCCCGACGTGCCTGTGGTGGACACCGTCAAGCGGTTCTTCGTCGGTCGGGCCCTGCGCAGCGATCGGCTCGAGAGCACGTTGCTCCCCAGGCGCATTGCGCTTCCGGTATTCGCCAGCGATGCCCTCTCCTCCAACGCTTACGCCACCCAGGAGATCCTGGTCGTTCTGGCGCTAGGTGGATTCAGCCTCTATGCCTTCGGCCCGTGGGTCGCCGGCGCGGTGATCGTGATGTTCTTCGTCGTGATTGCCTCCTATCGCCAGAACGTGCGGGCCTATCCCGGCGGCGGCGGCGACTACGAGGTGGTCTCAGCCAATCTCGGGCCTCGCTGGGGGATCCTCGTAGCCAGTGCGCTCCTCGTCGACTACACCCTCACTGTCGCGGTGTCCATCTCGTCGGCCGTGGCCAACCTAGGCTCGGTCTTTCCCCTGATCAACGATCACGCGCCCTGGTGGGCCGCGGGCTTCGTGGCCCTCATCACCGTGGTCAATCTCCGTGGGATTCGCGAGTCCGGCCTCGTCTTCGCCATTCCGACATACGCGTTCATACTGGCCATCGTGTCGATGGTCGTGACAGCCATCGTTCGCATGGCGGGCGGAGCACAGCTGCAGGCCGAGAGTGCCAACTGGGAGATCGTCCCTGTCGACGCCTTCGCGGGATTCGCCCTCGTCTTCCTGGTCGCGCGTGCCTTCTCCTCGGGCACGACGGCCCTGACCGGTATTGAAGCCATTGCCAACGGCGTGCCGGCGTTTCGCAAGCCCAAGTCCAAGAACGCTGCCACCACCCTGCTTCTGCTCGGCCTGATCTCCATGAGCATGTTTGCCGCCATCACGTGGCTGGCAGTGAAGACCGGCGTCAAGGTCACCAATGAGGATGCCGATCTCATTGGGCTGCCCGCGGGCCAGGACCAAAAGACCGTGATCGTCCAGGTGGCGCAGGCGGTCTTCGGCTCCCTTGACCTGGCCGTCATAGTAATCTCACTCGCCACGGCTCTCATCCTCGCGCTGGCCGCGAACACTGCCTACAACGGATTCCCGGTGCTCGGGTCCATCCTCGCGCGCGATGGCTACCTGCCGCGGCAGTTGCACACGAGAGGCGATCGCCTGTCATACAGCAACGGCATTGTCGCCCTGGCCATCTTCGCCGTCATCCTCGTCGTCGTCTTCCAGGCCGACGTGTCGTCTCTCATCCAGCTCTACATCGTCGGCGTGTTCGTCTCGTTCACCCTGAGCCAGGTTGGGATGCTGCGGCACTGGAGTCGGGAGCTTCGGGCCGTGGCGGACCCGACTGAGCGCCGGCAGATGAAGCGCTCCCGGGTCGTCAATGGAGTCGGATTCGTGATGACAGGCGCGGTGCTCATCACCGTCCTGGCCACGAAGTTCCTGCAGGGTGCCTGGATCGTTGCCGTAGCGATACCCGTCATCTTCGTCTTCATGCAGGCGATTCATCGGCACTACGAACGCGTACGCGAAGAGCTCATCGTCGGCGATACGGAGAGCGTCACGCTCCCGTCCCGCGTGCACGGAATCGTCCTGGTTTCGAAGCTGCACAAGCCGACGCTCCGTGCGCTCGCGTACGCACGGGCAACGCGGCACGACACCCTTGAGGCCATCACCGTCAACGTCGATCGCGAGGACACCCAAGCCCTCCAGCGTGACTGGGAGCGCCGCGAGATACCGGTGACCTTGCGCATCCTGGATTCGCCGTACCGCGAGATCACCCGCCCGATCCTCGACTACGTGAAGGGATTGCGCAAAGACAGCCCGCGCGATCTGGTGACGGTCTACGTCCCCGAATACGTCGTGGGCCACTGGTGGGAGCAGCTGCTGCACAACCAGTCGGCACTGCGCTTGAAGACCCGACTGCTCTTCACGCCCGGAATCATGGTCGTCAGCGTGCCCTGGCAGTTAGCCTCGTCGGACCGAGCCGCAGACCGGGAAGACGTCTAGGAAGCAGCGCCGTCGGGTACGAAGAAGGCCTCGTGCCACAGGGCGAGCATCAGCAGCACGAAGATGCGGCGCGAGTTGTCGGCGGTGCCAGCGGCGTGCGCGGCTGCGAGGTCCTCGACCACCTCCATGTCCAGGACCTCGCGAAGGAAACCGCTTCGGCGTATGGGTGCCATCACGGCGACGGGGTCCTCGCGGAGCCAGTGCCTGAAGGGGGTGGGGAAGCCGAGCTTGTCGCGCCCCTCGGTGGCCTGGGGCACGCGACCGCGGAAGGCGCGGCGTAGGAGCCACTTGGTCGTGCCGTCGCGGTATTTCAGGGAGTCGGGAATCCGGGCACTAACCGCGGCGACGTCAACGTCGAGGTAGGGCACGCGCAGCTCCAGCGAGTGCGCCATGGTCATGCGGTCGGCCTTCGCGAGGATGTCGCCGCGCAACCAGTAGTGCATATCGACGAGTTGCATACGGCGCGACTCCGGCAGGTCGTCGAATCCGGGGTAGATGGCGGCAAGCTCGCGTCCGGGGACGACCTGCGTCGAATCGTCGATCGGCACGCGCATCAGGCGTCGTACCTCGTCGGGACGGAAGATGCTCGCATTTCCGATGTAGCGGTCATTGAAAGCGGTGGCTGCTCGACGCAGGTAGTTGCGCCCTGGGAAGTCTCGCTTGAGGCCAGAGGCCCACGCCGCCAATGACCTCAGCGGCTTGGGCAGCGAGCGAACGCGGTCGAGGTCGATGGGCTCGCGATAGATGCGATAGCCGCCGAAGAGCTCGTCGGCGCCCTCGCCGGAGAGCACCACGGTGACGTGCTCGCGGGCGGCCTGCGCGACGAAGTAGAGGGCAACGGCCGAGGGGTCCGCGACGGGCTCGTCGAAGTACCACGCGATGCGGGGGAGCACGTCGAGGTATTGATCGAGGGAGACGTGCACCTCTTGGTGATCGGTCGCGAGTCGGTCAGCAACCTCACGTGCTTCGCGGTGCTCGCTGACCTGATCGAACCCGACGGTGAAGGTCTTCACGGGGTCCAGCCCGAGTGCGCGACGGCGTTCCTGCACGAGGGTCACCGTGATCGCGCTGTCGATCCCGCCGCTGAGGAAGGCGCCCACCGGGACGTCGGCAATGAGGTGATGTTCGACCGAATCCTCGAGGACCTCGCGAACCTGAGCAACCAGCGCGGCCTCGTCATCTACCCCCTCGCCATCGAAGATGTAGGTCCAGTAAGGCTTGATGTCTATGCGGCGGGTGCTGAGGTCGAGGACGCCGTAGTTGCCCGGTGGAAAGCGGAAGACTCCGCGGAAGAACGTCTCATCCAGGGGGTTGTACTGGAAGCGCAGATAGTTTGCGATTGCGTCGAAATTGACCTCGCGCGGGCACTGTTGGTCGGTCAGCAGGCTCTTGATCTCCGAGCCGAAGCTCAGGACGCGCGCAGGATCCTGGGACTCGACGCGGTAGTACAGCGGCTTGATTCCGAAGTGGTCGCGCCCGAGGATGAGCTGATTGTGGTCGCGATCAAAGATGGCGAATGCGAACATGCCGCGCAGTTGGCGCATCATGTCGGTGAGCGACTCGCGACCCACGCGCTCGTACAGGCGGATGATGGTTTCGGTGTCGCTGTTGGTGCGGAAGTCCTGGCCCTGCTCGGCAAGACGGGTGTTGATCTCGCGGAAGTTGTACAGCTCGCCGTTGTAGACGATGCCGATGGAGCCATCGTCGTTCCACATGGGCTGGTGCCCACCGGCGAGGTCGATGATCGACAGGCGGGTCATGCCGAAGGCGAAGTCCTCGCCGACGTAGTCACCGGAGTCGTCCGGGCCCCGGTGCCTGATGACCTCGAGCATGGGCCCGATGAGTTGACTCGTTTGGGCACGGGTGCCGAGGACGCCGGCGATTCCGCACATGCCGCCTGCCGTCCTCTCGCTGGGTCCTGGGAACGTAGCACGGGAGGTGCTTGCGATATGTGATATCTTGACGTCGAGACATTTGGAGCGGAGGCTGTCCGATGACGAGCCTGGACTCGATGGGGGCACGCGCCACGCTTCGGGTGGGCAGTCGAGATTATGACATCTTCCGCATCGACGCGGTTCCAGGCGCGCAGACGCTGCCCTTCACCCATCGCATCCTACTGGAGAATCTCCTGCGCACCGAGGATGGTGCCAACGTCACCAAGCATCAGATCCTGGCGCTAGGGGAATGGGATGCCGACGCGGCGCCCAGTGAGGAGATTCAATTCACGCCCGCGCGCGTAGTCATGCAAGATTTCACCGGCGTGCCCGTCGTGGTGGATCTGGCTACCATGCGCGAAGCTGTGATCGACCTGGACGGCGACCCCTCGCGCATCGAGCCCCTCGCCCCGGCCGAGCTCGTGATCGACCACAGCGTCATCGCCGACTTCTTCGCTCGACCGGATGCCGCCGACCTCAACGTCGCCCTCGAATATGACCGCAATCGAGAGCGCTACCAGTTCCTGCGATGGGGTCAGGGTGCCTTCGAGGAATTCAAGGTCGTGCCTCCTGGCACGGGCATCGTCCACCAGGTCAATATCGAATACCTGGCCCGGGTGATCATGGCTCGCGGTGGGCAGGCCTACCCCGACACGGTCGTCGGTACCGATTCCCACACGACCATGGTCAACGGACTCGGTGTGCTCGGCTGGGGAGTGGGGGGCATCGAGGCGGAGGCCGCCATGCTGGGCCAGCCCGTATCCATGCTCATACCCCGGGTCGTGGGCTTCAAGCTCACGGGTTCCCTGCCTGAGGGCACCACGGCGACGGACCTCGTCCTGGTCATCACGCAGATGCTGCGAAAGCACGGCGTCGTCGGCAAGTTCGTCGAGTTCTATGGGCAGGGTGTCTCAGCCGTGCCGCTGGCCAATCGCGCGACGATCGGCAACATGAGTCCCGAATACGGGTCGACGGTGGCGATCTTCCCCATCGACGATGCGACCATCGAATATCTGCGACTGACCGGCCGCAGTGCCGAGCAGGTCGAGCTCGTGGAGGCCTACGCAAAGGCTCAGGGGCTGTGGCTTGACCCCACGCGCGAAGCCCGCTTCAGCGAACATCTCGAACTGGATCTGGCAACCGTGGTTCCGTCGATCGCCGGGCCTAAGCGTCCCCAGGATCGCGTCGACGTGAGCCGAGCGCGCGAGGCCTTTCGAGAGGTGCTGCCGGCCTACGCGCCCGGTCCCCGGCCCGCGGAGGTTGCCTTCAGTGATGGGACAACGGCAACGATAGACAACGGTGCGGTGGTGATCGCGGCTATCACCTCGTGCACCAACACATCGAACCCCTCGGTGATGGTCGCGGCGGCACTCGTGGCGAAGAAGGCGGCGGAGTTGGGGCTCGTCCGCAAGCCATGGGTCAAGACAACCCTGGCGCCCGGTTCCCAAGTGGTCACGGACTACTACGACCGCGCTGGCCTGACCCCGTACCTCGACAAACTCGGATTCGACCTCGTGGGATACGGCTGCACCACGTGCATCGGCAACTCCGGCCCCCTGCCCGACGAGGTCAGCGCTGCCGTCAATGACTCAGGCCTGGCCGCGGTCTCCGTCCTGTCCGGCAACCGCAATTTCGAGGGCCGGATCAATCCCGACGTCAAGATGAACTACCTGGCGTCACCGCCGCTCGTTGTGGCCTACGCAATCGCGGGCACCATGGACATCGACATACTGCGTGACCCGCTCGCAACGACGCCCGATGGACAGCCTGTCTACCTGCGTGACATCTGGCCCAGCGCCGATGAGGTCGAGGCAGTCGTGAGTTTAGCCATCGACGAGGAGATGTACGCCTCGCGCTACGCCGACGTCTTTGCTGGCGACGCTCGCTGGCAGGCGCTTGACACCCCCTCGGGTGAGACATTCGCCTGGGATCCGTCGTCGACCTACGTGCGCAAGCCCCCGTACTTCGACGGCATGCCGCGATCGCCGCAACCCGTCACCGATATCTCTGGCGCGCGCGTGCTCGCCGTCCTCGGAGATTCGGTGACGACCGATCACATCTCGCCCGCGGGATCCATCAAGGCCGAGAGCCCCGCGGGTCGCTATCTTGCAGAGCATGGCGTCGCCCGGCAGGACTTCAACTCCTACGGGTCCCGACGGGGCAACCACGAGGTGATGATTCGGGGAACCTTCGCCAACATTCGATTGCGCAACCTCATGCTCGATGGCGTCGAGGGTGGCTTCACCCTGGACCTCACGCAGCCCGATGCCCCGGTGGTGCCCATCTACGACGCGGCCGTTGCCTACGCGGAGGCGGACACCCCGCTCGTGATCATTGCGGGCGCCGAATACGGCTCAGGCTCGTCGCGTGACTGGGCAGCCAAGGGCACCGCGCTCCTCGGCGTGGGCGCGGTCATCGCGGAGTCCTACGAGCGCATTCACCGATCAAATCTCATCGGCATGGGGGTCCTGCCGCTGCAGTTCCCAGCTGGTGTCTCGGCGGCCTCCCTGGGCCTGACGGGTCGCGAGCGATTCGACATCAGTGGGATCACCGAGCTCAACGATGGTCGCATCCCGTCGGCCGTGCGGGTTGTCGCGACCCGGCAGGACGGGAGCATGGTCGAATTCGATCCCCTCGTGCGCATCGACACCCCCGGCGAAGCGGACTACTACCGACACGGGGGCATCCTGCAGTACGTCCTGCGCTCCCTGGTCTGACGTGCGGCCGGCAGGCTGGCCGGCGCAAGTGCCGGACCCGGACGATCCGGAATTTGCCGAGCGCGCCGTCGGGTGGCTCCTGGACGCCGGTCCTGGCGATTGGCGCCTGACCCCTGCGCTGCGCGAGCAGCCAGTCCTGCTTGCCTTTCGGGCACGTGCCGACGTGCGCGCGCGGATCGAGGGCGCCCGCACGGCCTATGCCTCAGCACGGGCCGAGCTGGCCGACTCGGTAGCCCCCGCCGACCTCGCCGCCTTCCTCGCGGCGCTGGAAGCCGAGGGGGCGCGGCTCCTCGCCCTGGAGCGGGAGGTCGGCCTCGTCGAGGAGGCGCTGCGCGGGCGTCGGTGGCGTCCCCGGCTGTGAGATCGCGCGTTCGCGCCTAGACTTCGCTCGTGTCGACGCGACCGGAGGGGCTCCTGGCGGCCATCGACTCCCCAGCTGACCTACGGCGCATCCCCTCGGATCATCTGCCGGCCCTGGCCGAGGAGATTCGCGCCTTCCTCGTCGATCGCGTCTCCCGCACCGGGGGCCACCTCGGGCCCAATCTCGGCGTCGTTGAACTCACCATCGCGCTTCACCGCGTCTTCGATTCACCGACCGACGTCATCCTTTGGGACACCGGTCATCAGGCCTACGTGCACAAGATTGTCACGGGCCGCCGCGATGATTTTGTCTTGCTCCGACAAGAAGGCGGCATGTCCGGCTACCCCAGTCGAGCCGAGAGTGTCCACGACGTCATCGAGAACTCGCATGCCTCCACCGCCCTCTCCTACGCCGACGGCATCGCCAAGGCATGGTCCCTGCAGGGGCGTCTCGCCGGTGCTGACGGTCAGGGGCGTCACGTTGTCGCCGTTGTCGGCGACGGGAGTCTCACCGGCGGCATGGCATGGGAGGCGCTCAACAACATCGCTGCCTCTGATCGGCCGATGGTGATCGTGGTCAACGACAACGAGCGCTCCTATTCGCCGACTATCGGAGGTCTGGCTCACCACCTCGCCACGCTACGCACGACGCAGGGCTACGAGCGCTTCCTGGAGTGGGGTCGACGCACCCTCCAGCGCACCCCGGTCGTGGGTGCCCCGGTCTACGAGGCTCTGCACGGGATGAAGAAGGGCCTGAAGGACATCGTTGCCCCGCAGGGGATGTTCGAGGATCTCGGACTCAAGTACATCGGGCCGGTCGACGGCCACGACATCGCCGTTGTCGAGCATGCACTCTTGCGAGCGCGCGACTTCGGCGCCCCCGTGATTGTCCACGTCATCACCGAAAAGGGGCGCGGCTACGCGCCGGCCGAACTCGACGAGGCGGATCGCTTCCACGGAGTCGGCATCATCGACCCAGACACGGGCAAGCCGCTGGCCGGCGGCGGGCCGACCTGGACAGGTGCGTTCGGTGACGAGTTAGTCGCTCTTGGGCACGAGAACCCCAGGCTCGTCGCCATCACCGCCGCCATGCCAGGGCCAACGGGCCTCAATCGCTTTGCCCGCGCGTTCCCGGAGCGCACCTTCGATGTCGGAATCGCCGAGCAGCACGCTGCCACCAGTGCGGCGGGGCTCGCATATGCCGGCATGCATCCGGTCGTAGCTGTCTACGCGACGTTCCTTAATCGTGCGTTCGACCAGGTGCTCCTGGACTGTGCGCTGCACCGGGCGGGCGTTACCTTCGTGCTCGACCGCGCGGGTGTCACCGGCGACGACGGACCGAGTCACAACGGCATGTGGGACATCACGATGCTCGGCATCGTTCCGGGCCTCCGGCTCGCCGCACCACGTGACGGGGCAACCCTTCGCGAGGAGTTGCGCGACGCCGTTGGGATTGACGACGGGCCCACCGTCGTGCGGTTCCCCAAGGGGGCACTTGGGAGTGAGATTCCCGCCGTCGAACGTGTCGACGGCCTCGACGTCCTGCGCGCCGACGCCGACTCGGATGTCCTCATCGTGAGCGTCGGCGCGTTCGCCGGTCTTGCCCTCGACGTCGCTGATCGCCTCGCAGACCAGGGCGTGCCGGTCTCCGTCGTCGATCCACGATGGGTCCTCCCGGTCAATCCGGCCCTCGCGCGCTTGGCCAGTGACGTGAGCCTGGTGGTCACGGTCGAGGACAACCTGCGGGTTGGTGGCTTCGGGTCGGCCGTGCGCCAGATGCTGGCCGACCGGGGGATTGGCGTACCCGTGCGTGACTTCGGCATTCCTCCGGCGTTCCCCGATCAGGCGCCGCGCGCTCGACTGCACGCCGCGATGGGCCTCACCGCGCAGGACATCTCGCGCCAGGTGGTCGAGGCGGTGGCGGCGCTGCTGCCGGAGGATTCGGAGAGCATTCCGCAGGAGGGCTAGGCAGGATCGTCCGCGGGCTCGGCGGTCGCCGCGAACGCACGGGCGAGAGGCTCAGCAACGAGGGTGCGTTGCCACGCACGAGCTCCCATGCCGGCTAGAGCGCCGTCCACCGCTGAGGCGTCGACGGGTATCGGTGGGCGCCACGCGAGTCGGCGGACGGACTCTGGGCTGACCAAGTTCTCCACGGGCACGGAGACCTGCTCGGACAGCTCCGTGAGGCCTGCTCGAGCGGCTGCAAGACGGGCCGCTGCATCGCGGTCACGATCGGCCCAGAGCCGCGGCGGTGGCGGACCCTCGCCCGGCAGAGTCTGCGGAGGCAGGTCGGCATCGAGTACGGCCAACGCATCTGTCAGTGCCGCACACCAACGGCGTGCGTAGCGCTTCGCGCCCGGCTTGGCGAACTCCGGCAGCGCCAGGAGGACCTCACTTCCGGTGGGTGCCGCACTGGCGGCCGCGACGATGGCGGCGTCAGGCAGGATGCGCCCGGGGCTGATGTCGCGCTCGCGGGCGATGACGTCGCGTGCCTCCCAGAGCGAACGCACGATCGCGAGTGCACGGCGCCCGCGCACCTTGTGCATGCCGGAGGTACGGCGCCAAGGATCGGTGCGCGGCGGCGCGGGTGGTGCACCGAGAACCGACGTGAATTCCTCGGCTGCCCACGCCTCCTTACCCGTCGCCAAGAGGTCCGCCGCCAGCAGGTCGCGGAGCTCAAGGAGTACCTCGACGTCGAGCGCGGCGTAGCGCAGCCAGCTATCGGGAAGGGGACGCGTCGACCAGTCGGCAGCTCCATGGCCTTTGGCCAGGTGCATCCCGAGTTCGGCCTCGACGAGTGGGCCGAGACCCACGCGATCGCGGCCCAGCAGGCGCGCGGCGAGTTCGGTATCGAAGATGCGAGAAGGCTGGAGTCCGATCTCGCGAAGGCAAGGGAGGTCCTGTGATGCGGCGTGCAGGACCCATTCCTCGTTGGCGATCGACGCCTGCAAAGCAGTGAGGTCTCGTAGCGCGATGGGATCGATCAGCCAGGTACCTGAGCCGTGCCGATGGAACTGCACGAGGTAGGCGCGTTGGCCGTAGCGAAAGCCCGAGGCACGCTCGGCGTCGACGGCCACAGGACCGCGACCAGAGCCGAGTGCTCGCACGGCCTCGGCTAGGCCTTCTGGAGTGTGGGTCAGCGGTGGCACGCCGTCGCGGAGCTCCACGGGGGGCAGCGCAGGTGACTCGGACGCGTCGGGCGGTTGGGTCATCGGGCCCGGTGCGCGGGCGACAGCAGCGCGACCCCCTGGGGCAGGGGGAGGAGCCCGGCGGCCTGGCCGAGCAATGCGGCCCACGCCTCGGCTTCGGCACCCATGTTGGCGGGGTCGCACAAGGGGGTCCACGACGCTCGGATCTCGACCTGGCCGGATACGTCGCGGTCGCCGATCGTCCCGAAGGACTCGCTCATCACCCGGGTGACGGTGCCGCCGAGCGAGGTGCGCGGTCCTGCTCCCTGGAGTGCCTCTTCCAGCCACGTCCAGGCCACTCCCGTGAGCAGGGGGTCCGCCGCGAGGTCAGGCTCGAGGACCGCCTTGACGAACGTCACCGCCCGGAAGGTCCCCTGCCACGCATCGACGCCGTCGGGGTCGTGCAGGAGAACCAGACGGCCGCTAGCGAGTTCCTCGTCGTCCTCCACGAACTCCGCGGTAATGGCGACGGCCTGGGGTGCCAGGCGCTGGGGCGCCGGGGCCTCCTCGATGGCGAGTTCCGGCCGATAGCGCACCTGCCGCAGGCTCTCCAGGGCGGTATCGAAGGGGGCCGAGGTGCTCACCCAAGCAGGGTACGACGACCGTGCGGGCCAGCCCCGTCTGCACACGCCGATCTCAGGGGCCGTCTGAGCCGGGCTCCATCGTGAGGCACACGCTGTTGATGCAGTAGCGAAGGTCCGTGGGGGTGCCGTAGCCCTCGCCGGAGAAGACGTGCCCGAGGTGGCTGCCGCAGGCCCCGCATCGAACCTCCGTGCGGACCATGCCATGGGTGCGGTCGTCGATCTCGACGACCCGATCACCGGCAAGGGGCGTGAAGAACGACGGCCAGCCGCAGTGGGAGTCGAACTTGGCGTCGGACGTAAAGAGCTCGGTGCCGCAGGCCCGGCACGAGTAGACCCCGGAGGCTTTGGAGTCGACGAACTCACCCGACCAGGCAGGCTCGGTACCGGCTTCACGCAGCACTCGGTACTCCTGCGAGTCAAGCATGGCACGCCACTCGTCCTCCGAGCGTGTCACCGGAAACGGCGAGCCGTCGGGCTGCTGGGCATCTACAGTCGGCATGCGTCGAGATTAGCCGCCCCGTCAGGGATGGCACGTCGAGGGAGGTGCTGTGAGCGATATGCTCGATCTCCGGAGCTCCTGGCTCAGCCAGGATGAACTTGAGCAGGCTCGCGAGCGACTGCCCATCGTGTATGTCGAAGCGGTGCCGGTGCGAACGGATGCGTGGGGACGCGTGGCTCGTGTCGGCCTACTCCTTCGTGCCATGCCCGACGGGTCCATCGGTCGCGCCCTCGTCTCTGGCCGCGTCCTCTACGGCGAATTGCTTCGTGATGCGCTGTTGCGGCATATCGAGAAGGATCTCGGCCCGGTTGCACTGCCGCGCCTGCCGGTCTCGCCCGCTCCCTTCACCGTCGCCGAGTACTTCCCGGACCCTGCGGTGACGGGCTACCACGACCCGCGGCAGCACGCTGTCGCGCTGTGCTACGTCGTTCCCTGCGACGGCGACTGCGTGCCAAGCCAGGATGCGCTAGACCTCACCTGGGTCGATCCGCACGAGGCTGCTTCCGCTAGCTTCCAGGCGGAAATGACCAACGGCCAGGGACGCATCGTGCGGCTCGCCCTAGCGCACGCAGGGGTGCTCGACTAGGGGCTGGGCGAAGTTGGGCGGCCTGCCCTCGGCCTTCGCGATAAGGGCTTCGGCAAGGTCGGGCTGCCGGAAGGACGCGGACATCAGACGAAGACTGTCGGCCATGCTGTCGGCCAGTGTTTGCATCGACGATTCGTCGAGCTGACGCTTCATGGTGGCCAGTGACGCCGGGGAGCAGTGGGTTGCTACGTCGATAGCCCACATCATGGCGGCCCCCACGACGTCGTCATCGATCGCATGGACCATCCCGATCCGGTGGGCCTCCTGCGCGTCGACGCAACGGCCGCTCATGAGGATTTCGGCCGCGCGCTGACGTCCGATCTGTCGAGGCAGCAGCCAGCCGACCGCGTACTCCGCGACGAGCCCGAGCCGAGAGAACGCCGAGATGAAGCGAGCCTGCGGCGAGGCAAAGCACACGTCTCCGCTGAGCGCCAAGACGAATCCCAGCCCCGCGGCCGCCCCATTGACCGCCATGACCACCGGCTTGACCGTGGCGAGCGCGCAGGTGGGCAGGCTGTCGAAAGGCTGGTCGGCGGTGAAGGAGTCCAGGGCATCGGGCCCCTGGGCCAAGACCGACAGGTCGGCACCGGAGCAGAATCCGCGGCCGGCACCGGTGACGACGATGGCCCGCACCGCCCGGTCTTCATTGGCGTCGTGCATTGCAGACGCGTAGGCGTGCGCCATCTCGGCAGTGATGGCATTGAGCCGGTCGGGGCGATTAAGTGTGATGAGGGCGACGCCGTCGTCGACGGCGTAGATAACGGGGGCGGCGTTCACCGGCGTGCGGCCCCGACGGCGAGGATCGCGTCCATGGCCTCGGCGACGACGATGGACCACTGCGGATCTGGCAGCCAGCAGTCCTGTCCGAGCACAGCCCGGCTGACGTTTTCGACCATCAGTCGGTAGGGGTCGACGGGGGCGAAGTGCTCGACCCGCTCGCCGTCGCGATCGAGGACGCGCAGGCTGCTGGGCTGGAGCCACGAGACGAAAGCATCATTGCCGGTCATCTCGATCTGGCCGTGGTCGCCTTGGAGGACCAGCGCCTCATGGTGTGGCTCTCGGAAAGAGCCACGCACGTTGACGGATACGCCGCCCATGCTCAGCCGGGCTCCTGCCGTCAGGTCCACCCCGCTGTCAGACCACACCACTTCGACGTCGTTCACGGACCCGAAGGGGCCACCGGTGGCCCATGCGGCGCCGGTCAGCGGGTAGCAGCCCACGTCGAGCAGCGCGCCTCCGCCCCGGGTCGGGTCGAGCCGGTAGTTGCCGTCGGCAACACCGTCGAAGACAAAGGCGGCTGAGTACGAGCGAAGCGGGCCGATGGCATCGGAGGCGAGCAGCGCCGCGGCACGTACGGTCCGCGGGTGCCAGAGATTCCACGTGGCCTCCACCAGCAGGCCGCCGGTGCGAGCGGCCGCGTCTCTCATCTGCCGGGCCTCGTCCGCCGTGCAGCCGAGCGGCTTCTCGCACAGCACTGCCTTTCCAGCCTCCAGGGCGGCGATCGCCCAGGGCAGGTGTCCGTCGTTACAGAGCGCGATGTAGACGGCATCGACGCCCGGATCGTCGATGACGGCCGCGTAGTCGTCATAGGCGTGCCCCGCAGGCGTGAGCGCCTGGGCACGGGCCACGTCTCGCGCGGCGACCGCGGTGAGTTGCGACAAATCGGCGGAGTGGATGGCTGGCGCGATCGCCCGACGGGCGATCCAGCCAGCCCCGAGCAGGCCCCATCGCACCCGCATCATGCTGGCTTCACCGGAAGGCCACCCAGCCGGGCTGATTCCTCGGCCGCCTCGAGCATCGCGACGACACGTCGGGACTCGATACCGCGCACGCGTGGTGCGAAGCCATAGCGCAGTCGCAGGGCCATGTCGGCGTGGAACGGGTGCGGTTCGGCTGGGCGGGCGACGAGTGTCGTGACATCGCCGTCGGGGGAGTGGCGACGGATGATGGGGGGAGAATCAGCCGCGGCCAGGATGTCTTCGTCGAGAGTTCCGATTGCGCTCCGGGTGATGACCGACTCCTGGCGCCAATCGCCGGTTATGGCTCCGTGCGTGCCGAGCACATACCACCGCGGCTTGAGCGCGGCTGCCAGGTCGGAGTAGATGAATGTCGCCTCCCGTCCACCGTCGAAATGCAGGGTCATGCGCGCGTGATCCGCATTGGTGGTGTCGTGCCACACGCGCTTGTGATTGAGTGCTGTGACACCCTCGACCTCACCATCGAAGAGGGCAAGGACCTGGTCGATGACGTGCGAGCCCCAGTCGAAGAGCGCTCCGCCGGACACCTGTGCGTCGGAATGCCAGTAGTTGCAGGGGTGGCCGTAGCCACCCACGAACGCCTCGAGGTGGAAGGCCTCGCCGATCTGCCCTGCGCGCACGGACTCGGCGATGAGTCGAAAGTCCGGATCGAACCGGCGGTTCTGGTAGACAGCTGCGAGCAGATTGCGGTCGGCAGCGGTAGTCAGGATATCGTCGCATTCGCGCGTCGTCAGGGCCATGGGCTTTTCGACGATCACGTGACGCCCCTGCTCGAGTGTGCGAAGCGCCCAGTGGGCGTGGCTATCGGGTGGGGTCGAGATAATGACTATATCCACCGACGGATCGTTGAGGAGTTCATCGGCCGTGTGGTGGGCACGCACATCCGGTGCGATTTCGCGGGCGGCAGCGATGCGCTCAGGCTTCGGGTCGCATACGGCAGCGAGTGCGAGGCCAGCAGTTGAGAGGATCGCCCGCGCGTGCTCGGCGCCGATGGCGCCATAGCCGAGCAGGCCCACTTTGAAGTCGCTGCGGTCGACACTGCTTTCGCTAGAGGCGACGGCGACCAGCTGGAGGAAGTGCCCGTCGTCCCACGCCTGCGAGTCGTCTGAGATAGCGACAGCGAGTCGGCCGTCCTTGACCGGGGCGATGAGTGCGTGCTCTTTCAATCCGTAGGCGAAGGTGGCAAGTGCGCCGTCGGCAGCGAGTCCGACGATCGGGCAGGCGTCAATGATGAGATCGCCGCGCGGCCAGGTCGTCAGGCGAGTGCGCACGCGGACCTCGTGGCGGGGCAGGGTTCGCGTTGTCGCGGCGGGCAGAAGGTCGGTCGCGGCGACTAGGGGCACAGCCCCGGTTCCTACGCCCTCGGGCCACGACAGGTGATCGACGCGCGACATGGCCTCACTCTAGACGAGGGCTGCGCCCGACGACGCGCCTGGACGCCCAAGGGTCCTTGCTGACGCTCTGGTGATCGTAGCTTGCGATCTGCGATGCACTCGATGTTCGTCCTGTGGATCGTGGTCTTCTTCGGCATTCTCAAGGGATACCGCTGGACGCAGTTCCTGGTCCTCGGCACTCTCGCGTGGATCCTTATGCTCCTGCGCCTGCACATGACCAGCGACATAGCGTTGGGCCTCTTATGGGATGGCATGGCACTGGTGTTCCTCGATCTTCTGATCACTGCCCTGTCGATCATCCCTGAGTACGGCCTGGGCATGTGCCCTGACGATCCGCCCAACATCACCGGATTCGGCGATATCGGTGGCTGGATCGAGATACTCGTCGTCGCCTGGGTGTCCGCCGTGGTGGCGTGGGTGCTCAATAGAAAGCCCCGCAGAGGCCGATCTGCGCCTGAGTTCGGCCGCCACCGCGTGGGCCGATGCTCGCCTGGTCCTGCGCGGCCCCTTCCGCATCCTGGCCGTCGGGAGATTCCTCCGATTCGGTCGGAAGCGGCCTCGCGATGTCGCTCGTCGTCGTCTACCTCGCGGAGGTTCGGGGACTACCCATCCTGACCGCGACCCTCGTCCTGTCATGGATGGCCGTGCTGGGCCTGGTCCTCACCCCCGTTGTCGGGACGATAACCGATCGCTTGGGGCCGCGGCCGGTGATGCTCGTCAAGATCGTCACCTCGAATCGACCGTCTCCTAGGCTACGTCCATGACTCAATCTCGTTCCGCGCTAGTGACCGGCGCTTCACGGGGCATCGGTGCCGAGGTCGCTCGCGCCCTGTCCGCCCAGGGCTATCGCGTCGCCGTGCACTACTCGTCATCGCTGGGGTCGGCCCAGGCGGTGCACGCCGAACTCGACGGCGACGGCCACGTGGTAGTTCGGGCCGACCTGCGCGACCCGGAGCAGGTGCAGGCCATGGTCGACGAAGTGGCCGCCCAATTTGGCACCATCGACGTCCTAGTCAACAACGCCGGGGTCTTCTTCGCCCATCCCATCGATGAGGTCGACTACCAGACCTGGCAGGAGGCCTGGCGCGAGACCCTCGACGTCAACCTCGTGGGTCCGGCCAATGTCACGTGGTGCGCCGTACGCCACATGGGACCGGGCGGTCGCATCATCAATGTCGGATCCCGAGGTGCTTTTCGCGGCGAGCCTCACAGCCCCGCCTACGGGGCCAGCAAGGCGGCGATCGCCGCCTTCGGCCAGTCTCTGGCGAGATATCTGGGCGGGCGGGGCATCGCGGTCACCACGATCGCGCCGGGCTTCGTCGAGACCGACATGGCCACCGAGGCGCTCGCCGGAGAAGGCGGCGTGGTGAGGAGAGCGGAGAGCCCCTTCAATCGCGTGGCCACGACGGACGACATCGCGGCGGCGGTCGTCTACCTCGCGTCTTCGGAGGCGGAGTGGGCGAGCGGCGGCATCCTCGATCTCAATGGCGCCTCCTATCTGCGCATGTAAGGGTCAGCCGAGAAGGAAGTCGATAAGGATTCGGTTGAACTCGTCGGCGTGTTCGATCTGCGTCCAGTGGCCGCACCTGCCGAAGACGTGCAATTGCGCGTCAGGAATCAACTCCAGCAGCCTTAGCGAGGTCGCCAGCGGGATCACGCGGTCTTCCCGGCCGTGGAAGATCATCGTCGGTGCGGCTATCCCCGCGATGTCCCCGTCGGCGTGGGTGAGGGCGTCGAGGGCGCCCTGGCGTGGCGCGGGGAACATCGCCGAGAAGGCCTCCCAGACGCCGGGGCGGATGCTTGCGCGATAGCGGAGTTCGGCCAGTTCGTCGACCTGTGGACTCGGCGAGTAGGTGAAGATCTCCAGGAGTGCGCGCATGGCCTCCACGCTCGGCTCATAGCCCCACACTGCGTCGAGGCCGGGCGTGATGTCGAAGGCCGCGCCCACCGACCCCATGAGTCCGAGGCGACGCACGCGCGATGGGTGGTGGATCGCCATGGCCAGCGCGAGACTGCCGCCGAAGGAATTGCCCACAACGTGCGCCTGATCGATTCGCAGTGCGTCGAGCACGGCCACGACGTGGTTGGTCCAGTCGCGCAGGTTGTAGCGCTCGCAATCGTGCTCCGTGAAACCGAAGCCGACGATGTCGGGGGCGATGACCCGGAAGTGATCGCGGAGCGCGGGGATGTTGAGGCGCCAATTGGCATAGGCACTCACTCCGGGACCCGAGCCGTGTATGAGCAGCACCGTGCCAGCACCGGGGTCGGCAAGAGTGTCGTGAACGTTCGTGGCTAGACCAGCGGCCTCAATCGTGGTACCGATCTCCGGGCTATGGGTCACGCCCCCTCCCGGCTGCTCATCGTCGACTTGGAGAGCTTGCGTCCCTCGGCGTCCACCACGAGGGCATGATGAACGTATGTGGCCGTGACCACATTGTCGGCTCCGATAGCCCTGGCGAGGAAAATCTGCGCCGCAGACGATGCCAGCAGGTCGGCCCCGCGGACGATATGCGTCGTGCCGAGATCGCGGTCTTCTATGACAGACACGAGCTGATAGGCGGGCAGGTCATCTCGACGCCATATGACGAGATCCCCGATTTCGAGATCGAGACGCACCATCTCGCCACCGACGTGAATTGACGTGCTGGGGGGCACCGACACGCGCAGGGCCGTGTGACCGGGACGCCAAGCATGCCCGGCGGTCCTGCAGTGACCGACGCATCCCCCGGTGGGGGTCTGGCACTGAGTAGTCCGTGAACATACGCACGCGTATGTAGTCAGGCCTGATTCCAGCAGCACCTCTCGGTAGTAGTCGGTCTTGCGGCGCTGGGAGAAGTTAGCCTCGAAGTCGTCTGTGTCGCGGGGGCCCAAGTCCCAGTCGAGGCCGCGCACCGCTAGCACCCGGAAGATGTCGTCGACGTATTCGCGTCGATAGCGAGTCGCATCAGCATCGTCTATGCGCAAGGCGACCGCGGCGCCGAGCTGCCGAGCCAACTCGGCGGTCCGCTCCAGGTTGGCGACATTGCCAGCATGGAGGAACCCGCTCGGAGTCGGCGCGTAGCGAGTCAGCGCCACGGTCGCTCCATCACCGCTTCAGGCTAGCCGCCGCCAGAGAGCAACCTAATGGGGTAGATGGCGAAGTAGACGACAAAGGCGGCAGAAGTCACCCACATCAACCAGTTCACCTCGCGCGCCTTGCCGGTGAAGATCTTGATGATGCAGTAGGCGACGAAGCCTGCGCCGATGCCGTTGGTGATCGAATACGTAAACGGCATGAGAACGATCGTCAGGAAGGCGGGAATACCTATCGCCAGGTCACTGAAGTCGATGTGGCGAATCTGGATCATCATCAGCGCACCCACTACGACAAGGGCCGGGGCGGCAGCCTCGTAGGGGATCACGGTGACGATGGGGGAGATGAGCATCGCCACCAGGAAGAGCGCGCCCGTCACCAGGCTGGCGATGCCCGTGCGCGCACCATCGCCAATGCCCGAGGCCGACTCGATAAAGGAGGTGTTGGTCGAGACGGAGGCTGCACCGCCGGCGGCGGCTCCCAGCGAGTCCACGACGAGGATGCTCTGGAAGTGCGGAATCTCACCGTCCTTGTCGACCAGATCGGCTTCGGTGGCGAGACCGAAGGCGGTGCCCATCGTGTCGAAGAAGTCGCTGAGCATCAGGGAGAAGATGGCGAGCAGTGCTGCGACGACGCCGATAATCTGGAACGAGCCGAAGAGATTGAACTGCCCGAGAAGCCCCAGGTCTGGGGCCTGCACCCATGTCGTCGGCACAGCCGGCACGTTGAGACCCCATCCCGTGGGATTGGCAAGGGAGCCGTCCGCACCGTTCTTAGGGCCGATCTTGAAGACCGTTTCCATGATGATGGCGATGATGGTGGTGGCGAAGATTCCGATGAGGATCGCGCCACGCACTTTGCGAACGACGAGCACGATCGTGATGATGAGACCGAGGACGAACGTGAGCATCGGCCAGCCCCGGAGTTCACCGAACACGCCAAATGAGATCAGCGGTACGCCGGAACGCACGATCCCTGCGTCTACGAGGCCGATCAGGGTGATAAAGAGCCCGATGCCGACGCCGATGGAGTACTTGAGGTATTCGGGCACTGCCTTGAATACCGCCGCCCGGAAACCGGTGATGACGAGCAGCAGGATCAGGATGCCCTCCAGCACGACCAGACCCATGGCATCGGCCCACGTCATCTGCGGGGCGAGGGTGAAGGCCACGAAACCGTTGAGGCCGAGGCCTGCGGCCATGGCCATGGGGAATCTGCCGATCGCACCCATGAGGATCGTCATGACGCCAGCAACCAGCGCCGTGGCGGCCGAGGCCATCGTTATGGCCTTGACGATGTCGTCGGTCCCCCCGACGTAGAGCCCGTTCATGTCCTTGGCGGTGCCGATGATGAGCGGGTTGAGCACGACTATGTAGGCCATCGTAAAGAATGTCGCTACGCCGCCACGGATCTCTCGACCGTAGGTCGATCGGCGAGCAGTGAGGGAGAACCAGCGATCGAAGGCCGACACCTGCGGCATTTCGGTCGTCGTGGACATGCGTACCTCCGATTGTCGGGACGGAGGCATGTTGCTCAGGGGGAAGGCGGTGCGCGATGGGCCTACGAACCGACAGATCAACGTGCCGGGCGAAGCCTATGCCTCAGCGAGTGTGCCCCCAGCGTTTTCATGAATTCGGTAGCCGTGGGGGCACTGAGGCGACTGGGAAGGTTGAGAGGCAGGCGCCTAGCGCGACGTACGAATGGCTCCGGCCAACTCTGGCTCGGTGAATCCGCCCTCGATGGCGCCGTCCTTGGCGTAGCGGAACAGCACGACGGAGAAGATCCCCTTCATCGTGGAGATGAGCAGGGCCCCGACCATGAAGAGCAGGATGCCGATGACGATCAGGGCGACGCCTAAAGCGATGAGGCCCACGGAGTCGGTGATCGCGGCTACGAAGCCAAGGACCACGAGCAGGATCCCGGGCAGGATCGTGACCAGGCCGATGATGCCGCCGATGCGGACGCCGCCGAAGATTTGCAAGCCCCACTTGGCCTTGGAGAGCGCGAATGATTCCTTGATCGCCGCGACCGGCCCACGTCCATCGAGGACGATGAATGGGAGCACGAAGAATGTGACGATCTGCCACATCGCGAGGATGCCGGCCGCGGCAAGATTGCGCAGGGCATCGGCGGCGCCGTTGCCCTGGCCTCTGACAAAGCCCACGATGACGTTGACCACGGTCGAGATGAGTGCCCAGCCGATGAGGGGGAAGATGCGGGCAAGCGCGCGGCCGATCCCGTGCCCAATCGAACTACGGCCTCCCGAGAGCTCCTCATCGGCAGAGGCGACCAGGCCTCCGCTGGCGATCGAGATGACGATCTGGTTGGCGAAGATGCCGATGATCGCCAGCACGATGGCGGCGACGTTTTGGTTGTTGAGCGCCAGGTAGCCGGCGGGCACCCAGAAGATCGCGAGGGGAATCAGGCTGAGCAGGAAGCCGAGGACGGGAAAGAAAAGGAGGTAGCGGTTGTCCTTGATGATCGCCCAGGACTTCTGCGTGAGCAGCTTGCTCTGACCCCATGATCCTCGCGCCATGAGTCGAGGCTAGCGGGTCGCGAGCCTAGGCTCCATCCCCGGTGAAGGGTCGCAACTCCACGCGGCGGTTGCCGTGGTGCGAAGCCCCCAGCGCGATGCTGCGTGCCTGCGCCTCGTCGCTCGCCTCGATCACCCAGAAGCCGGAGACGAATTCCGGGGTGTCCCGGGATGGGGGACCGAGACTAACGTGGGGCCGTGCGTGCCGTTGTCTACGACGTGCCTGGATCCTTCGAGGTGCGCGACGTGCCCGATGTGGAGCCGGGCTCCGGGCAGGTTCGGGTGCGCATGACCCGGGCGGGCATGTGCGGCACCGACCTGCACCTGCACGACGGGCAATTCCTCGCGGCCTTCCCGCTGACTCCCGGGCACGAAACGGTCGGGGTCATCGATGCGATCGGACCCGGTGCAGTCGATGGAGAGGGCCGCGAACTGGCGGTGGGCCAGCAGGTCGTTGTCAATCCCAACTCGAGTTGCCGGTCGTGCGACTACTGCGCGGAAGGTCGTCCATGGCTGTGCGATGGCTTCGCCGGCATTGGCTCATCGACACCCGGAGGGTTCGCCGACTACGTCGTGGTGCCGGGCGCCCAACTCTTCGATGCCACGGGAATCGACCCCGACCTGGCTGTCTTCGCCGAGCCGTCGGCGTGTATCGCGCACCTCATGGATCGCCTGGATCCGCTCGAGGGGCAGTCCGTCGTCGTGCTGGGGGCGGGCCCCACTGGGGTGCTGCTCATCCAAATCCTGCGCTACAAAGGCGCGGGCGCGGTCACGTTGGCAGATCCAAATCCAGCGAAACTCGACCGGGCCGCTGCTCTCTCCGCTATCGAAACGACGCTGGTCGACCGCGACGACGTTCGAGGCTCACTGGACGCCATCGTGGCCGCCCACGGGGGTCAATTCGACATCGTCATCGATGCAACCGGGCGGGCTGCTGTCATCGGGGAACTCCCGCGACTGGCCCGCAACGGAGGTCGCATCGTCTACTACGGGGTGGCCGACGAGTCCGATCTCGTGGCGATCTCACCCTTCGAGATCTTCCGCCGAGAACTCACCATCATGGGCTCGTTCACCGAGGTCGACTCGTTCCCCGATGCGCTGCCAGCCTTCCGTGCGGGGGCCATCCGCATGGACGGCGTGATCACTCACCGGTTTGCGCTGGGGGACTATGCGGACGCCCTTGACGCCCTGCGGTCGGATCGCACGGCCCACAAGATCGTGATCGAGGGAAGTGCCTAACCCGGCGTGAAGGCGCGTTGCCAGACGGACACGTGCTTGCTGCTCTCGGTCGTAAAGGGGGAGCGGTCCCAGTCGCCGTAACGGGCAACGAGGTCGAGGCCGGCAAGTTGAGCCATGAGATCGCATTCGGCGGGCCACGCGTAGCGGAAGTTGCCCACGTCGTATCGCCACGAGCCATCCGGCAGCCTTGTGTAGTGGTGGGACCTGCACGACTGGGTCACCGGGTCGACGGTGTCGAAGCCCACGTGTCCGGCGTCCATGGCGAAGGGGACGGCGGTCTGCCCGGGTGGCAGCCGACGCAGTGGTGGGACGAAGAGTTCGACGACGAAGTGGCCGCCTGGCCGCAGGTGTCGCGCGGCATTGCTGAAGCAGGACACCTGCTCGTCCTGGAGTCGCAGGTTGGAGAGGCCGTTGAAGGCCAGGAAGACAAGTGCGAAGTCCCCGGGCACGACCGTGGTCGCCATATCGCCGAGCGCAACCGGGATGTCTTCTTCGGATGCGGTGTCACGCAGCTTGGCGACCATGGCGGGCGATAGTTCGATCCCGCACACCGGGACCCCGCTCCTGCGCAGTGGGATCGCGAGGCGCCCGGTGCCGATGGCGAATTCGAGGGCCCGACCGTCACCGCAGAGGTCGCGCAGGAAGCCGACCGTCTGGCCCACGACGTCGGGCTGGAACATGTCCGCAGAGTCGTCGGCGTACGAGGCGGCCGCTGCCTCGTCCCAGATGTCGCTGCTGACCATGCTCCCTACGCTAGCCGCCATCTAGGGCCTTGCGTCACGTCGATGGAAGACGCGGTCTCCGTCATCGTAGGAATGCAGCAGCGGCGCGTCCCTGGTCTCGACCTCCGAAAAGCCGAGGTGCACAAGGACGCCCACGGAGGCGAGGTTGTCGGGCATGGTGGTCGCCCAGTAGTCCGTTACGCCAGTGACGGCGAGATTGTCGAGGAGTAGTGACGTGGCGGCGGCGCCGTAGCCGCACCCCCACCATCGCGGTCCGATGAGGTAGGCGATCTCGGCAATTCCCTCGTGCACCGTCGCCTCCACTCGCCCGATGACCGTGGGACCGAGCAGGACCGCGAAGTTGAGCCACGTCTGCCCGGACTCCGGCGGCGGGCCATCGGTGACGCGGTCGATGCGAGCCCGCAGGGCCTCGAGCGTGGTCACATCGGGTCCGCCGATGAAGTGTCCGACCCGTGGATCGTCCAGCGCAGCGAACAGCATGGGCGCGTGCTCGAGGCGCAGGCGCTCAAGCCGCAATCCATCGGAGTGCACTCGCCGAGGCTACTGAGGCCGGCGTGGCAAAGGCCCGCCGCGACCTGCGCCACGACGGCGCGCTGCGCCGCAGACCGCGCCACTTATCGACAACTAAGCGGCACCTAGTTGTCGATAAGTGGCGCGAGACGCCGAGACATCACACTGTGTCCGAGGGGGGACTTGAACCCCCATGCCCTTTTGGGGCACTAGCACCTCAAGCTAGCGCGTCTGCCAATTCCGCCACCCGGACCGGGTAGGCGCCTCGGCCGAGGATCAACCGGAAACGCCGACGGCGAGGATAACAACCGCCTGTCGCGCTCGACCACCTGGCTCCGTCAGGATGGGCCCATGAGCCCGACATCGCCGGAGGCGACCACCGCCGACACAGAGGTCATCGAGATCCTGCGCGAACTCATCCGGATCGACACGACCAACGACGGCACCGACGCGGGACCGGGGGAGGCCCTCGCCGCCGAATACGTCGAGTCTCTCCTTGCCGAGGCGGGCCTGGACACCGAGCGCTTCTCCACGACGTCCTCCAAGCGCCAGGCGGTCGCGGCGCGACTACCGGGAAGCGACCCTGCTCTGCCACGTCTGCTTCTCCACGGCCACCTCGACGTCGTGCCCGCCCGCGCCTCCGACTGGTCGGTGCCGCCATTTTCCGCCGAAGTGATCGACGACATGGTGTGGGGGCGCGGCGCGGTCGACATGAAGGACACCGACGCGATGCTGCTGAGCCTCGCGCGGTCCTGGTCGCGGTCGGGATTGCGCACGAAGCGCGACCTCGTGTTCCTCTTCCTCCCCGACGAGGAGGCGGGCGGCCAGCACGGATCCCACTGGATCGTCGACCACCGACCCGACATCCTCGACGGGGTCAGCGAGGGCGTCAGCGAGGTCGGCGGTTACTCGATACAGATCCCCGACGGACGCCGCATGTACCTCATCCAGACCGCGGAGAAGGGCATCGCGTGGATGCGGATCCTGGCGGAGGGGCAGGCCGGGCACGGGTCGCTGATCTCACCGGACAACGCCGTCACCGAGGTCGCCGCCGCCGTGTCGCGCATCGGCGCACACCGCTGGCCCGTGCAGCTGTCGCCGACCGCCCACCAGATGGTGGAGGCCATCTCCGAGGCGTTTGGCCTCGAACTCGACCTCGAGGACCCCGATGCCCTGATGAAGCAGCTTGGTCCCGTCGCGCGCTTCATCGGCGCGGGCACCCGCAACATCACCAACCCCACCATGCTCGAGGCCGGCTACAAGGCCAATGTCATCCCGGGGGAGGCCAGCGCGGTGATCGACGGGCGTTTCGTGCCGGGTGGCGAACGGGAGTTCTTCGGCGAGATCGACCGGCTCCTCGGCCCCAACGTGCGCCGGGAGTTCATCAACCGCGATGTCGCCATGGAGGCGCCTTACGACGTGCCACTGGTTGATGCCATGTGCGCAGCCCTCGACGCGGAGGATCCCGGATGCGTGGTCGCTCCCTACATTCTTTCGGCGGGCACCGATGCGAAGGCGTTTTCCCGTCTCGGCGTGCTGGGCTACGGCTTCTCGCCGTTGCAACTGCCACCAGACCTGGACTTCACGGCGCTCTTCCACGGAGTCGACGAGCGAGTGCCGGTCGATGCCGTGCGCTTCGGGGTGCGCGTGCTTGACCGGTTCTTGCGGACGCAGTGACGCCTAGTGCGTGCGCGAGACGCGCATGACACGTCTGCGCAACCAGACACGACGACGGCCATCGGGGTACAGCCGCAGCCGGGCAAGCTCCCACTTGCCGTATTCGGCGTATTCGGTCAGGACGATTCTGGCCTTGTCGCGCGACGTGCCGCGGGGGAGGGAGACCTCGCGATATTCGTAGGTCCTGGACACGTCCCTCCTCTTCGCCTACCGTAAGTCGACCCGATCCCGTGTGGCCGACACCTCATCCAATGCCGACCGTATCTCGTGGGGCAAGGTCACGGACTCCGATTGCAGGGCAGTGCGCAGGTGATGGACGGTCCGGGCGCCGATGACCACCGATGTCACCCCCGGGCGATCGCGCACCCACGCGAGCGACACCTCGGCCGGTGTGACGTCAAGGCCCTGTGCCGCGGCCACGACCCCTTCGACCACGCGACGTCCGTGATCGTCGAGGAGCCGGCGTACACCCGGGCCGTGCTTCTCGCCGGCACCTCGCGAGTCGGGAGGAGTGCCGTGGCGGTACTTCCCGGTGAGCACCCCGTAGCCGAGCGGTGCGCAGGCGAGAACGCCGAGGCCGTGGGCCTGGGCAGCCGGGAGAATCTCAGCCTCGGCCTCGCGCATGACGAGTGAGTAGGCCGTCGCGGCGGCGGCAAGTGGCCGGTGGTGTGGCGGGCGCGCGGCGCAAACGGCCGCCGTGCCCACCTGCCAACCGCGCGCGAAGGCAATACCCGAATAGTGCACGCGCCCGGACATGACGGCCACGCCCATGGCATCGAGCGCCTCGTCGATCGGGGTGGCTTCGTCCCAGGCGTCCAATAGCCACAGGTCGATGTGGCCGGCGCCCAGACGCGACAGGGATGCGTCGAGGGAGGCCAGCAGATGCCGACGGGACGTATCCACGGGACGCCGCGACCGACCTCCGGTGCCCGCGCGCGTGACGACGAAGCAACCGTCGCGCAAGCCCGGATGGGACAGGACCTTACCGAGCAGGGACTCTACGGCCCCGTCGGCGTGCGCGTCACTGGACTCGATGAGCGACCCGCCCGCGTCGACGAAGGCGCGCACCATGTCGTCGGCATCGCCCGGGTCCATGCCTCGGCCCCAGGTGACGGTGCCGAGCCCGAGACGGCTCACCAGCGCACCCGTCGAGCCCAGCGGACGCCGCTCCACAGACGTCAACCTAGCGAGGTCGCGGGGTGGATAGGCTCGCCTGACACGCGGGCGAGGAGGACACATGCGGCTGGGACTCAACCTGGGCTACTGGGGTGCGGGCAACGATGCCGACAACCTCGCCCTCGCGCGCGAGGCGGATCGTCTCGGCTATAGCGTCGTCTGGGCGGCCGAGGCCTACGGTTCCGATGCGGCAACGGTGCTTAGTTGGGTGGCTGCGCAGACCGAGCAGATCGACGTCGGCTCAGCTGTCTTCCAGATCCCAGGCCGCACTCCCGCCAACACCGCCATGACGGCCGCGACGCTCGACACGCTGTCAGGCGGCCGATTCCGCCTGGGCCTGGGCGTGTCCGGCCCTCAGGTGTCGGAGGGTTGGCACGGCGTTCGCTTTGACAAGCCGCTGGCGCGCACCCGCGAATACGTCGCCATCATTCGCAAGGCCCTAGCCCGCGAGCGCCTCACGTTCGAGGGCGAGTTCTTCACCCTCCCGCTACCTGACGGACCCGGCAAGGCGCTCACCCTCACCGTGCACCCCGTGCGCGACCGCATCCCGATCTACCTCGCGGCGGTCGGGCCCAAGAACCTCGAGCTCGCCGGCGAGATCGCCGACGGGTGGCTCGCGATTTTCTACTCACCGGACTTCGCTCCCGAGCTTCTGTCGCAGATCGCGGCCGGTCGGGCCAAGGTCGCCCAGACGCTCGCGGGCTTCGACATCGTGCCGACCGTGCCCGTGGTTATTGGCGACGACCTCGAGGCCTGCGCCGGCCCGGTGCGTGCCTATTCCGCGCTCTACATCGGGGGGATGGGTTCTCGGGAGAAGAACTTCTACAACGCTCTGGCCGTGCGCATGGGCTTCGCCGACGCTGCAGCCGAGGTGCAGGATCGCTTTCTGGGCAAGGACTACGTAGGTGCTGCCGGCGCTGTACCGCTGGACTTCATCGATCGCACGTCGCTCATCGGGCCGCGCGATCGGATTCGTGATCGACTCGCCGCCTTTGCCGACTCTGGCGTAACCACGTTGACGATCGCTGTCTACGCCGGGCCGCTCGAGGAGCGCATCGCGACGGTCCGGGCTATTCCCGAACTCCTGGCCGAGGCGGGCCTCGCGGAGTGAGTTGGTTCGAGGCGATCGTCCTCGGGGTGGTTCAGGGCCTCACCGAGTTCCTGCCCATCTCCTCGAGCGCGCACATCCTGGTGCTGTCGCAGATTTTCGGGTGGGGCGATCCGGGGGCGGCATTCACGGCCGTGACGCAGATCGGCACGGAGGCTGCGGTCATCGTCTACTTCCGGCACGACATCGCGCGCATCATCAGCACGTGGGCGCGATCCCTCGTGCACCCGTCCCTGCGACGCGAGCACGACGCCAAGATGGGGTGGTACGTGATCCTCGGCACGATCCCCATTGCCGTGCTGGGGCTGATGTTCGCCGACCAGATCGAGACCGTGGCCCGCAACCTTTGGCTGACCGCGGCAATGCTTGCCGGTTTCGGCATCGTGCTGGGAGTGTGCGACGCCCTCGGGCGGCGCACGCGACCCATCGCGAGCCTAGGCGCGCGCGATGGGTCGCTCTTCGGGTTCGCTCAGGCGCTTGCTCTGATTCCCGGGGTGTCGCGATCGGGGGCGACCATCTCCATGGGTCTCGCCCTGGGCTACACCCGCGAAGCGGCGACGCGCTATGCGTTCTTGCTCGCCATTCCCGCTGTCCTGGCCTCCGGGCTCTACGAGGCGACCAGGATCGGCGACGACGCAAGCCCGCAGTGGGGTGCGACGATCGTCGCGACCCTCATTGCCTTCGTGGTCGGCTACGCCGTCATCGCGTGGCTGTTGCGATACCTGCAGACCCGGTCGTTCCTGCTGTTCGTCATCTATCGCCTGGCCCTTGCCGGCCTCATCGCAGTGCTCCTGGCCGCCGGGGTGCTGGTGGCCTAGAGCCAGCCGGACTTCTTGAATCCCCTGTACAGCATGAAGCAGATGGTGCCCATGATGGCCAAGACGGTCGGGTAGCCGTAGGCCCAATGCAGTTCAGGCATGTCATCGAAGTTCATGCCATAGACGCCCGCAATGCACGTGGGCACCGCGATGATTGCCGCCCAAGCCGAGATCTTGCGCATGTCGAGGTTCTGCTGCAGGTCCTGGCGGGCGGTGGACGCCATAAGCATGGTCATTAGCGTCGAGTCGAAGCCATCCACCATGTCGTTGGCACGCTGGACGCGGTTGCTGATATCGCGGAAGTGAGGCGCGATCGGTTCGGTTAGGTCACCGGCGCCGCCTCTCGTTAGGCGCATGGCTACCGTGGCCAGGGGGCGAACGGCACGACGCATCTCGATGTTCTCGCGATTGAGGCGGTAGATACGGGTGGCGGCGTCGGCCGGCCGGGCGGAGAAGACTCGCTGCTCGATCTCCTCGATGTCGGACTCGATAGCGTCGCCGACTTCGAGGTACTCGTCCACGGCGACGTCCGCCACGGCCCAGCAGACCGACATCGGTCCGATCGCCGCCACGGTCGGGTTCTCGTCGAGCCGGCGACGGGCGAGGTCGGGCTCGAGGCCGTGCCCGTGCGACACGCTGATCGCGTAATCAGCGCCGATGAAGCAGGCAATCTGGCCGGTCTCGACATCGGAGGTCTCGTCCACCCACTCGAGGATCTTCAGTAGGACGAAGAGATGATCGTCGGTGTATGCGATCTTCGTTTGCTGCTGAGCAGATAAGCTCGCTTCGACGAGCAGCGTATCGAGGCCGAATGCCTCGGCGGCAGCTGCAATCTCATCACTGGATGGATCGGTCAGGCTGAGCCATGGGTATCCGCCATGGTCAGCTGCCTGCTTCACCAGCAGGCCGAACGCAGCCTTGGCGGCAGCAGGGGTAGATGAGTCAATGGCTGAATCCGAAGCGGGCATGCGGACGCCGTCGCGGTAGATTCCCATGCAGCGGATCATGCGTCCCCGATTCCTCGTGCGCCGTCATGCGGTGCCATCTGGCATTGTGACAGCACCTCGCTACCCTGATGGTCGTGACCACGGTGATTCTAGTCCGGCACGGCAGGACACCGGCCAATGTTCAGGGCGTATTGGCCGGATGGACGCCCGGGGTGAGCCTGGATGAGACCGGTGCAGAGCAAGCTCGCGCTGCAGCGGCCCGGCTCGAGCCGGTCCGGCTCAGCGCCGTCGTGTCGAGCCCGCTCGAGCGCACGCGCGAGACCGCCGACGCGGTGATCGGCGCTCAGCCTCGGCCGGTCGAACTGCACATCGACGACCGCGTCGGCGAGGCCCGTTACGGCGACTGGACCGGCCGCTCGCTGAAGGAACTCGTCAAGGAGCCCATGTGGAAGGTCGTGCAGGGGCATGCGAGTGCCGCGGTCTTCCCCGGCGGCGAGTCGCTGCCGGCAATGCAGGCGCGCGCCGTCGACGCCGTACGTGAGTGGAATGCACGCCTTGGCGACAAGGCCGTCTACGCCCTTGTAAGCCACGGGGACGTCATCAAGTCGATCCTTGCTGATGCGCTCGGGATGCACCTCGACCACTTCCAGCGCATCGTGATCGATCCTGCATCGGTGTCCGTCGTGCACTACACGTCGTTGCGACCCTTCGTTCTGAGAGTCAATGACATGGCCAGTGACCTGTCATCGCTGAATCGGCGTACCTCACGTAAGCGCTCGCGCGACGCAACCGTAGGCGGCGGTGCGGGCGAAGCCTAGGTAGGCTGCCCCGGTGACTCGCCGCATCCTGACGTTCGATGCGCCCCGCCGTTTCATCTCCGGCACCGTGGGGATGCCAGGCGAGCGCACCTTCTACCTTCAGGTAGCCCAGGGGAGCGAACTCGCGACCGTGTCTCTCGAGAAGGCTCAGGTCGCGCTACTCGCGGATCGGCTGGACGAGCTCCTCGACGAGGCTGGTGCTTCCAGTGCGACGCACTCGGACGACAACGAGCCCCTCGACGTGCCATTCGAGGAGGACTTCCGCGTCGGCGCACTCGCGATGGGCTGGGATCCAACGCTTGGGCGCGTGGTGGCCGAGGCGCATGCGCTAATGGAGGGTCGCGAGCCGGCCGAGCTCGGCGATGACGATGACGGCGCGGCCGACACCCTGCGGATCATCCTCGAGCCCGCCATGTGCCGGGCGTTCATCCGGCGATCGCGGGCGCTGGTAGCGGCCGGGCGCCCGCCGTGTCCTTTCTGCCTGCAGCCACTCGATCCGAGCGGACACATCTGTCCGCGCGCTAATGGCTACCGGCGTCGGCCATGATCTCGCACGACGATCTGCGTGACGTCCTGACCCGAGGCGACCTCGACATAGAAGGACGACTCGGCGGCGCATCGAATGCGACGTTGCGTGGCACCGCGACGCTCTCGGGCGTCGATGCTGTGTGCGTGTACAAGCCTCGACGAGGTGAGCGCCCGCTGTGGGACTTTGCCAGCGGGTCGCTGGGTCTTCGCGAGGTTGCCGCCCACCGGATATCCGAGGCGCTGGGGTGGGGCCTGGTGCCCATGACCGTCTGGCGCGACAGCGGGCCCTTCGGGCCAGGCATGTGCCAGTCATGGATTGAGGCGGACGACGAGCGCGCACCCGTACGAGTGGTCGAGCGTGAGCCGGCTGCAGGCTGGATGACCGTTGCTGAAGGAGAGGGCTACGAAGGGTCCCTGGTACGCCTGGTGCACGAGGACTCCGCCGACCTTCGTCGACTGTCCCTCCTCGATGTCGTGCTGAACAACGCCGATCGCAAGGGCGGCCATGCCCTGCGCGATGCCGACGGTCGTCTCTATGGAATCGACCACGGCCTGACCTTCCACGAGGAAGACAAAATCCGCACCGTGCTTTGGGGATGGGCGGGACACGGGATCGATCCCGAAGACATCGGGCACCTGCGCGCGCTCAGCGATCGCTGGGCGGAGCTGGTCGAGGACCTCGAGGAATTCCTCAGCCTCGGTGAGATCCGAGCCACGCAGCGTCGCGTTGGCGACCTGCTCGACCTGCAGTGCTTCCCCGAGCCGGTTGGCGCCTGGCCCGCTCTTCCATGGCCGGCTATGTGAGCGCACTAGGCTCATCGCGTGGAGTCGTGGGCATCACCTGACGTACCCCGCCTGCCCGGTGCCGGTCGCCCACTCGCCCTCTTCGACTCGGCCACCCGGCAGGTGCGTCCCACTGCACCGGGCGCCCAGGCGCGCCTGTACGTCTGCGGCATCACCCCCTACGACGCGACGCACATGGGGCATGCGGCCACCTACATGGCGTTCGACCTGGTGCAGCGCGCCTGGCTCGATGCCGGTCACTCGGTGCACTACGTGCAGAACGTCACCGATATCGATGACCCGATCCTAGAGCGGGCGGTGGCGACAGGCCAGGATTGGCGGGAGATCGCGCTTCGCGAGACGGCGCTCTTCCGATCGGACATGCAGGCCCTACGTGCCCTCGCGCCGAGTCACTACGTCGGCGCCGTCGAGTCGATCCCGTCTGTCGTCCGATGCATACAGGCGCTTCACGCCCGTGGATCTGTGTACACAGTCGGGCCCGATAGGGACGGCTCTGCCGGGCCACCGGGCCAAGACGACCTCTACTTCGACGTGACGTCAGACCCGCTCTTCGGCGAGGTCTCCCACCTCGACGAGGGGCAGATGCTCCAGGCCTTCGCGGAGCGAGGGGGCGACCCGCATCGACCGGGTAAGCGCAACGCGCTCGATCCGCTGCTGTGGCGCGCGGCTCGGCCCGGGGAGCCGGCCTGGGATCCTGAAGCCAGCGGGAAGGGCGGGCTCGACATCGGCCCCGGTCGGCCCGGCTGGCATATCGAGTGCGTCGCGATCGCCATGGACACCCTCGGCATGGCCTTCGACGTCCAGGGCGGTGGAAGCGACCTGCTCTTCCCCCATCACGAGATGGGGGCCGCGCACGCGGAGGTCATGACAGGGGAGTGGCCCTTCGCCCGTCACTACGTCCACACCGGCATGGTTGGCCTTGACGGGCAGAAGATGAGCAAGTCGCTCGGCAACCTCGTGTTCGTCTCGCGCCTTCGCGAGGCTGGCACGGACCCGATGGCGATTCGGCTGGCCTTAGCCGCCCATCACTACTGGCACGACTGGGAGTGGACCGACGGGGGCCTGGCGGAGGCGCAAGCACGTCTTGCTCGGTGGCGACAGGCCGCGTCGCTCGAGAGCGGCCCGGACTTTGAGCCAACCCTGGCCCGCATGCGAGCGGTCCTGTCCGATGACCTGGACTCACCGAGTGCGCTGACGGCCGTCGACCGCTGGTGCGATGAGGCCCTGTCTCGCGGTGGACGCGACGCGGGCGCGCCGGCTTTGATGGCAGCAGCGTGCGATGCCCTGCTGGGCGTGGACCTAAGCTAGGCCTGCTTCTCGTCGTGGCCGCCGAAGGCCTTGCGCTGGGCAGACTGAACCTTGTAAGCAAAGTCGGCCATTCCCTGCGAGTCGAAGCGCGAATACAGCGCCTCGGTGAGCACGGGCGCGGGGACCCCTTCCTCGATCGCGGCGATGGATGTCCAGCGACCCTCTCCCGAGTCGGACACGCGGCCCGCGAACTCCGACAAATCGCCGCTCTCGCTGAGGGCCAGTGCGGTGAGGTCGAGGAGCCACGAGCCGATGACACTGCCTCTACGCCAGACTTCGGCGATGGCGGGCAGGTCGAACTCGTACTGGTAGTACTCCGGATGCTCCAATGGCGCAGTCTCGGCGTCGGTGGTCCGCTGGCGCGAGCCGGTGTTGGCGTGCTTGAGGATATTCAGGCCCTCTGCGAAGGCGGCCATGATGCCGTATTCGATGCCGTTGTGAACCATCTTGACGAAGTGACCGGCGCCGTTGGGGCCGCAGTGCAGCCAGCCCTCCTCGCCGGCGATCAACTCACCCGTGCGCTCCCCGGTGCGCGATGCGGATGCGACGCCGGGTGCGATCGACGACCAGATCGGATCTAGCCGATCGACGGGCTCGTCCTCTCCGCCGATCATCAGCGAGTAGCCACGCTCCAGGCCCCACACGCCCCCGGAAGTGCCGCAGTCGATGTAGTGGATTCCCTTGGGCTTGAGTGCGGCGGCACGTCGAATGTCGTCGCGGTAGTAGGAATTGCCACCGTCGATGAGCGAGTCGCCGGCAGAGAGGAGGGCACCCATCTGGTCGACGATGCTCTGCGTGATCGCACCAGCCGGGACCATGATCCACGCAGCCTTCGGCGGGGCCAGTAGTGAGGTGAACTCTTCGAGCGATGATGCGCCCACGGCTCCCTCGGCGACCAGCGCTGCGACGGCCGCCGGATCGCGGTCGTAGACGACGGCGGCGTGTCCGTCGCGCATGATCCGGCGGACGATGTTGGCCCCCATGCGACCTAAGCCGATCATCCCCAACTGCATCGGTGTCGTTGTCGTCACGGGTCGAGCCCCTTTCGGGTGGACGTTTGGCAATCAGAAGGAAACCTTTGGGCCATCGGCTATGCGCCAGCACCACGCTAGTGCAAGGCTTCCGGGATGAATATCCGGGAATGCATCGACCCCACATCGACCGCGGCATGGCAGCAGCTCGCCACCCTTGCGCCCGGCATGCGCGAAAGGCACCTGCGCGACATCTTCGCCGCCGAGCCAGGCAGGGGACCCGAGTGGACGCTCGAGGCTGCCGGTCTGCGTGCCGACTTCAGCAAGCAGCGAGTGACCAGTGCGGTGATGGACGCTCTGCTCGCGCTGGCTGACCAATGTGGGGTCATCGAGCGGCGCGATGACATGTTTGCCGGCCAGCGCATCAACGTCACGGAGGACCGCGCGGTCCTGCATACGGCACTGCGACTGCCCAGCGATGCCAGCCTTCAGGTGGACGGTGATGATCTCGTCGCACAGGTCAACGAGGTGCTCAAGCGAATGGCCTCCTTCTCTCTTCGAGTGCGAGACGGTGAATGGACCGGTGCCTCGGGCAGGCGCATTCGCAACGTGATCAACATTGGGATCGGCGGTTCCGACCTCGGACCGGCGATGGCCTACCTGGCGCTGCGCTTTTACTCGGACCGCGCCATGACCTTCCGCTTCGTCTCCAATGTCGATCCCACCGACATCACCGAGGCGATTCGCGACCTGGATCCCGCGGAGACGCTCTTCATCGTGGCGTCCAAGACCTTCGGCACCCAGGAGACGCTGACCAACGCCAGGGCCGCGCGAAAGTGGGTCGTGGATTCACTGGGCGAAGGCGCCGTCGAGAAGCACTTCGTGGCGGTTTCGACCAACGAGGAGCGCGTGACCGCCTTCGGCATCGACACCGCCAACATCTTCGGTTTCTGGGACTGGGTGGGTGGCCGGTACTCCATGGATTCGGCGATCGGGCTCAGCACGATGATCGCCATTGGCCCCGATCGCTTCCGCGAGATGCTCGCGGGCTTCCATGCGATGGACGAGCACTTCCGACGGGCCGAGCCAGCGGTCAACGTGCCCCTTCGCATGGGCCTGATCTCCGTGTGGAACAGGAACTTCCTGGACATACACACCAATGCCGTGCTGCCTTACGCGCAGTTCCTGTCGCGATTCCCGGCGTATCTCCAGCAGCTGACCATGGAGAGCAATGGCAAGTCGGTGAGGCTGGACGGCGCTCATGTCGACTACGACACGGGAGCGATCTTCTGGGGGGAGCCCGGCACCAACGGCCAGCACTCCTTCTACCAGCTGCTGCACCAGGGCACCAAGATCGTCGCGTGCGACTTCATCCTGTTTGCCCAGGCCCTTGAGCCGGTGTTCGACATGCAGGACATGCTCGCCGCCAATGCACTGGCGCAGGCAGCGGTTCTGGCGTTCGGGTGCACGGCCGACGAGATTCGCGCGCAGGGGGTACCCGCCGACCTCGTACCGCACAAGGTGATGCCGGGCAACCGGCCCTCGACGTTCATCCTGGCCGCGCGACTGGAGCCCCACGCTCTCGGTGCCCTGATCGCCCTCTACGAGCACAGCGTCTTCGTGCAGGGGGCGGTGTGGGGCATCGACTCGTTCGACCAGTGGGGAGTCGAGCTCGGCAAGGCCATGGCCAACTCGATTCTGCCGGATCTCCAGGATGCTGATCGGCCGCTGACCAGGGATTCATCGACCAACGAGCTCATCCGCGCCTACCAGGCACTCCACGCCCGCGCGTGACCGCAACCCCGCGAGTGTGCACGGGGTGCACCCTCGCCCCCATTGGGGCGGGGCACAGCTGCACAGTCGCCGAGGGTGAGGCGTGAATCAGCCCTCGTCGGCACCGCGGCGGCGGAGGTAGCGCTCGAACTCGCGGGCGATCGCGTCGCCGCTAGCCTCCGGCAGATCGGTGGTGTCGCGCGCTTCCTCGAGCTGGCGGACGTAGTCGGCGACCTCTTCGTCCTCGGCGGCGAGTTCGTCGACACCGATCTCCCAGGCGCGAGCGTCCTCCACGAGCTCCCCGAGGGGCACGGGCACGTCGAGAAGATCCTCGACGCGCCTGACCAGCGCAAGGGTCGCCTTGGGGGAGGGTGACTGGGCGACATAGTGGGGTACGGCGGCCCAGAGGGCTACCGACGGCAGCCCACGCCGGGAGCACGCCTCCTGCAGGACGCCCACGATGCCGGTCGGCCCCTCGTAGTGCGCGGGCTCGACCCCGAGCCGCCGGGCCGTGCCCGCGTCGGTGGCGGTTCCGGTGACCGGGACCGGTCGCGTGTGAGGACTGTCCGAGAGCAGGGCTCCCATGGTCACGGCCATGCTCACGCCGAGCTCTGCGCACAGGCCTAGGAGCTCGTCGGTGAATTGCCGCCATCGCATGTTGGGCTCGATGCCGTGCACGAGGACGACGTCGCGCGTGGCAAGTGGAAGCCGTGCGACGTAGAGTCTGGTCGTCGGCCAGGTCAGGCGGCGCACGCCGGTGTCGTCGAAGGCGATGGTCGGGCGGTTGACCTGGTAGTCGTAGTAGTCCTCGGGGTCCATCTCGGCGAGCGGCTGCGCGCCCCAGACTTCGCGAAGATGGTCGATCGCATCGCTTGCCGCGTCACCCGCGTCATTCCAGCCCTCGAAGGCGGCAACGAGAACGGGGTCCTCGAGTTCGGGCAGGGCCTCGAACTCGATCATGCGCGCTCCCTTGCTCGGACGCCTGGCACTCTACGGTAGTCATGCGCGTAAACTGACAGGGCCATGCTTGATCTCGCCGTCCTCTTCGACCTCGACGGCACGCTTATCGACTCCGAGGGCCTGTGGTTCAGGGCCGAATTGCGGGTCGTTGACGGACTCGGTGGCACATGGACACCGCAGGACCAGGCCCACTGCCTCGGTGGTCCCCTGGAGCGCGTGTCGGCCTACATGGTCGAGCGCACCGGCTCGACACGCCCTCCCGAGGACATCGGCGTGGAGCTCCTGGAGTCGATGGAAAGCCTGCTTCGCCGAGAGCCGCTCGAGTGGCGCCCGGGTGCCCGGGAACTGCTGGCCGAGTGCCGGGCGCAAGGGATTCCCACGGCCCTGGTGTCGGCATCCCATCGCCGCCTACTCGATGCGGTCACCGACGCGATAGCTCGCGACGTTTACGCAGACGATGGCCATGCGTTTCGCGTCACGGTGGCAGGCGACGAGGTCGACAATGGCAAGCCTCATCCCGAGCCCTACGTCGCCGCGGCACGCAGCTTAGGCGTGCCTATCGAGCAATGTGTCGTCCTTGAGGACTCGCCCACGGGAGTTGCATCGGGTCAGGGCAGTGGCGCATTCGTGGTGGCGATTCCGCACCTCGTTCACATCGACACCGCGCCTCGACGACGCGTCATCGACACCCTTGACGGTGTCACGGTGGGTCACCTGCGTCAGTGGCGGGACAGCTGACCCACGACCCTGGCTACATCTGTGCGATGGCCGTGAGAACGGGCATGCGCCCTGCCCGCCACGCGGGCCACAGCGCGGCGGCCAGACCCCCGACGAGGGCGAGAGCGGCGAACACGGCCAGTTGCGTTGCCGGGATCGCGAGCACTGAGATCCCCTGGGGAGCCAGGACGCGCTGGAGGAGCATGCCGAAAGCGATCCCGAGGGCGAGGCCGAGCAGCGTGCCGAGAGCCGCGAGGAGCAGGGCCTCCAGCGTCACCATGCGGCGCACCTGGGCCCGCGACATCCCGACTGCGCGGACGAGGCCGACCTCGCGCGTGCGTTCGACAACGCTTAGCGAGAGCGTGTTGACGATTCCCAGGAAGGCCACGATGACCGAGAGCCCGAGCAGGGCATAAACAAGGCCGAAGAGAACGTCGAATTGGCCATTGATGTCACGCTTGATGTCAGCCTGGTCCTGGATGTCGATCGACGGGTAGGCCGCGAGCCGAGAGGCGAGGTCTTGACGCACGGTCGCGGGTGAGACGCCGGGCTGCAGTGCGATGTAGATCGCTGTGTCCCGGGTCAGCGTTCCTATAGCATCCACGGTGGGCAGCGTCGTGATGAATCCGCGCACGGGGCCTGCGGGCTCGAATGTGCCGATTATTCGCAATGACCCCTCGCCGTTGACGAACGTGCCGCTTACGCTGTCGCCCTCTGCCACCCTGAGGGTTCGCGCCAGTTCGGTGTCGACGATGGCGGCCCCGAGGGCCAGGTCCTGGACTGAGCCGGTGGCCATCGGGATGTCGAGCACCTCGGTAACCACGCGTGGATCCACCCCCGTGACCGGCGATTGCGCGTCATCGATGCTGACAGGGATCGTGCGCACGTAGGTCACCACCGAGGCTCCGGGGAGGTCTTTCACCGATTGGAAGACGTCGGTGGTGAAGGGCCGGAACCCCGGTCCGAGCAGGATGAAGTCCGCCCCGATGGTCGTGTCGACGACGTCCTCTACAGAGGCACGGGCCGAGGAGCCCAGGACGGACACCGCCGTCATGAGCGCGAGACCGACGGTGAGGGCACTGGCGGTCGCCGCGGTGCGTCGGGGATTGCGGACCGCATTGGCCGAGGCCATGCGACCCACGATTCGACCGCGCATCGCCGAGCCAAGGAGCCCGAGCACGGGTCGTGCCAGCGCAGGAGTCAGGGCCAGGACGCCAACGAGGGCGAGTACGGCGGCAACCCCCGTCAACTGGGCCGCGCGCTCGCCGTCGGATTCGGCGAGCCGAAGAGCGAGCACGGCGGGAATGGTGGCCGCAATGAGCAGGCAGGCTCCGGTGATCGTGACTCGTCGAAGCGACCTGGGCGACGGGGCTGCACCCTCGCGCATCGCGGCGACAGGCGGGATGGCAGAGGCGCGGCGCGCGGGCAGGAGAGCCGAGGCCACGGTCACGACCAGGCTCGCGCCCAGCGCCAGGGCGATCGTGCTGGGCTCGAGTCGCAGAGGGGCGCCGGGAAGGTCGGCACCCAGCGCTGCGATGACCCAGCGGAGCAATTGGGAGACGGCGAGGCCGCCGAGCAGCCCGATCACGGCGGCCAGGACGCCGACGATGACAGCCTCGAGAAGCACCGCGAAGGACACCTGCGCCCGGGAGGCACCCACGGCACGCAGCAGGGCCAGTTCGCGTGAGCGCTGGGCCACGAGCATCGAAAACGTATTGAAGATGAGGAACGTCGACACGAAGAGCGCGATGACTCCGAAGGCGAGGAGAAAGGTGTTGAAGAAGGCGAAGCCCTCTTGGATGCGCTGGACCACCTCATCGCGCGACTGGTCGGCTGTCTCGACACGCGACGCTTCGGGAGCGAGCGCCGCCACCTCGTCGGCAAGCTCCTGCTGGGAGACCCCGGATCGCGCGGTCACCAGGATCGCCGTCACTGTGCCCGGCTCGGTGAGCACCTGCTGCGCGGTTGCCAGGTCGAAGACGGTGAGGGTGCCGCCGAGACCGCCCGAGAGACCACGCGTGACCAGCCCGCTGACGGTGAATTCCCGGACCCCGGCAGCCGGGGTGTCGATGCGTATGCGCGAGCCCACGTTGACGGCCGCGGTCTCGGCGGTCGACTGCAGGAGCGCGACCTCAGCGGGGCCGGCCGGGGGCCGACCGCTGACGATCGTCACCGCCGAGATGGCGGGGTCGTCGACCCATGAGCGACCGCGAGCGGGCGGCCCTTCGACGCCGACGGGCTTGCCATCGGGTCCGAGCACGTAGGCCCCGTCCGCACCAACTAGTCCCACGGCGCTTGCCGCTGCCGGCAGGGCCGCTATCTCGTTGACGAGGTTGGCGGGGAAGGTGGCCTGTAGGGCGCCGCCGTCGGACGCGCCGGCGCGGACCGTGACGTCGGCCCGGGGTTGTGACACCAGCGCGTCGAACGCCCCGCGCAGCGAGCCCGTGAAGATGTTGGTGCCCGCGATGAATGCGACCCCTAGCGCAACCGTGAGCACGGTGAGGGTGAAACGAAGGCGATGGGCCAGGAGGCTGCGTACGGCTACGCGAAACATCTCAGTGAGAGTCCTGTGGGCTGCTGAGTCCGCCGATCCTGGCGAGGATCACCTCGGCGGTCGGGTCATGAAGCGATCCGACGACGCGGCCATCGGCGAGGAAAACGACTTGATCAGCGTGCGAGGCAGCGGCAGCATCGTGCGTGACCATCACGATCGTCTGATCGAACTCGTCGACGCTTCGGCGCAGCAGCGACAGGACCTCCGCACCCGACTGCGAATCGAGGTTGCCCGTCGGCTCGTCGGCGAAGACGATCGCGGGCTTGCTCGCCAGAGCGCGGGCGCAGGCGACTCGCTGCTGCTGGCCTCCGGAAAGCTCGCTGGGTCGATGGTCGAGGCGGTCCGCCAGGCCGACGGCGTCGATGACCGTCGTGAGCCATGCCTCGTCGACGGGGGCGCCGGCTATGTCGAGGGGGAGGGTGATGTTCTCCATGGCGGTGAGGGTCGGGACGAGGTTGAAGGACTGGAAGACGAAGCCGACGGAGTCGCGGCGCACGCGTGTCAGTGCCCGGTCCGAAAGTCCTGTGATCCGGACATCCCCGATGTAGACATCACCCGACGTCGCCGTGTCGAGGCCGGCCAGGCAGTGCATCAGCGTCGACTTGCCTGAGCCAGAGGGGCCCATGATGGCGGTGAAGGTGCCTGGCGCGACGTCGATATCGACCGCATCGAGTGCGACGACCCGAGTATCGCCTTCGCCGTAGATCTTCGTGAGTGCCCGACACCGCGCGGCTGGCGAGGCCCCCTCGTCGCTCATGGGATCGACGGTAGACCACGGTCGAGGTTGCCACGCCTCTCGGGCACGGCCGGGTTGACTGTCGATAGCCTCAGTGGATGAGCGACGACCCGGCCATCCTGCGCCATGGCGACATCGTCCAGCTGACCGATCCCAAGGGGCGTCACCACACGCTGACCTTGGAGGCCGGTCGCTCATTCCACACCCACAGGGGCGCCCTCGCTCACGACGACATCATCGGACGTCCCGAGGGCATCGTGCTGTCGTCGACCGGCGGCACGGCGTACGTCGTGCTCCGGTCTTTGCTCGAGGACTACGTCCTTGCCATGCCCCGCGGTGCAGCGGTGATCTACCCCAAGGAGTCGGCCCGCATCGTCATGGCGGCAGGACTGCGCCCCGGTGCCAGTGTCATCGAGGCCGGCGCCGGTTCGGGAGCCCTCAGCTGCTCGCTCCTGACGGCGGTAGGACCCTCCGGCCGGGTGGTGTCGTGCGAGCGCCGGCCGGATTTCGCAGCCGTCGCCCGCGCCAACGTCGAGCGCTGGTTCCATGCGATGCCGAGCTGGTGGGAGTTGCTCGAGGGCGACGTGGACGAGGTGTCCGGTGGCCTCGGGGGCTTCGACGCGATGGTGCTGGATCTCCTGGACCCCTGGGAGCACCTTGCGACGGCAGCGCGACTTGTTCGACCGGGCGGGGTGCTTGTCTGCTACGTCGCGACGACGACACAACTCTCGCGCACCGCCGAAGCGCTGCGGGACTCCGCCAACTGGACCGAGCCTCACGCGGAGGAATCCCTCGTGCGCACCTGGCACTTGGAGGGACTCGCGGTGCGGCCCGACCACCGGATGATCGGGCATACGGCGTTCCTACTCGTCGCGCGTCGACTGGCTCCCGGCACCGCGCTTCCCCCGCGCCGGACCCGGCCGGCCAAGGGTGCTCGACCCGACGGGGACGGCTACGCCGCTCCGCCGAAGTCTCAGTAGCGGCGGGCAGGGCCATCCCTGGGTATGGTCGGAGGTAGGAGGTGGTGATGACCGGCCAGTCGGAGGACCGCGGTGAGCAGGGCCAGCCCGAGAGGGGTGGCCTCGCCGGTGGCGGCCGGAGCGAGGAAAGGCTGCGGGTCCTGGAGTCCGAGCTCGCCGCCGCCCAGGCTCACAACGGCCGCCTCGTGGCCACGCTGCGCGATGCGCGCGAGCAGATCGTCGCCCTCAAGGCCGAGGTCGATCGCCTGGCCGAGCCGCCAGGCAGCTACGGCGTGTTCCTCGGCCGTCTCGATGACGGGTCGCTCGATGTCGCGGTAGCCGGGCGAAAGATGCGGGTGATCGCGAGTCCTGATGTCGACTCGGCGCTGCTGCGCCCCGGGCAAGAGGTCATGCTCAACGAGGCCCTCAATGTCGTTGGCGTTCGCGAGTTCGAACGCATCGGTGAGATCGTCACGCTCAAGGAACTCCTGGCCGATGGCGACCGGGCCCTGGTCATCGGGCGCGCTGACGAGGAGCGCGTCGTCGGACTGGCCGAACCGCTCCGCGACCGCGTCCTGCGCGCGGGAGACGCGCTGCTCATGGAGCCCCGATCGGGATACGTCTTCGAGGTCATCCCGAAGGCAGAGGTCGAGGAACTTGTCCTCGAGGAGGTCCCCGACGTCGACTACTCCGCCATCGGGGGCCTCAGTCGACAGATCGAGGCCATTCGCGACGCCGTCGAACTGCCCTACCTGCACCCGGACCTCTACCAGGAGCATCGCCTCGCCCCGCCCAAGGGCATCCTGCTCTACGGCCCGCCCGGCTGCGGCAAGACGCTCATCGCCAAGGCCGTCGCCAACTCCCTCGCGAAGAAGGTCGCCGAACGCACCGGCCAGGAGCAGGGCCGGTCGTTCTTCCTCAACATCAAGGGGCCCGAGCTCCTCAACAAGTACGTCGGCGAGACCGAGCGCCACATCCGGCTCGTCTTCCAACGTGCGCGCGAGAAGGCCTCAGAGGGTATGCCCGTCATCGTGTTCTTCGACGAGATGGACTCGCTGTTCCGCACGCGCGGATCCGGGGTGTCCAGCGATGTCGAAAACACCATCGTCCCGCAGCTCCTGAGCGAGATCGACGGCGTCGAAGGTCTCGAAAATGTGATCGTTATCGGCGCCTCCAACCGCGAGGATATGATCGATCCCGCGATCCTTCGTCCGGGCCGCCTCGATGTGAAGATCAAAATCGAGCGACCCGACGCTGAGTCGGCTCGCGACATCCTGAGCAAATACCTGACACCCGATCTACCCCTGCATGCAGATGACGTAGCCGAAAACGGTGGATCGCCGGAGTCGACCTGCGCCAACATGATCCAGCGGGCCGTGGAACGCATGTACACCGAGGTTGACGACAACAGATTCCTCGAGGTGACCTATGCCAATGGCGACAAGGAGATCCTCTACTTCAAGGACTTCAACTCTGGGGCGATGCTCGAAAACATCGTTGCCCGGGCGAAGAAGTCCGCGATCAAGGACTTCCTCGACACAGGGCAGAAGGGCATTCGCGTGCAGCACCTTCTCAACGCGTGCATCGACGAGTTCCGCGAGAACGAGGATCTGCCCAACACGACCAACCCCGATGACTGGGCGCGCATCTCCGGCAAGAAGGGCGAACGCATCGTCTTCATTCGGACTCTGATCCAGGGCAAACAGGGCACCGAGGCTGGCCGTGTGATCGACACGGTCTCGCATACCGGCCAGTACCTCTGACGACGGGCGCGCGGTGAGCGTCCATCGGGTCATGGGAATCGAGACTGAGTTCGGCATATCCGTCCCCGGCCACCCGCATGTCAATGCCATGGCCACCTCGTCGGCCGTCGTGACGTCCTACAGCGGCATTGCCGTGGGCGACCGCAGGAATCGCACGCGCTGGGACTTCGACGAGGAGAGCCCACTGCGCGATGCCCGTGGCTTCGACATGAGCCGCGCGGAGGCCGATCCCTCCCAGCTCACCGACGAGGAGCTCGGGCTGGCCAATCTCATCCTCACCAACGGCGCCCGTCTGTACGTCGACCATGCGCACCCGGAGTACTCCACGCCTGAGGTCACCAACCCTCGAGATGCGGTCCTGTGGGATCGCGCCGGTCAGGAGATCATGGTTGAGGCGGCCGCGGCGGCAACGCGTGAGGGTCCGTTCACCATCCAGCTGTACAAGAACAACACCGACAACAAGGGCGCGTCCTACGGTTGTCACGAGAACTACCTCATGCGGCGCGCGACGTCCTTTTCCGACATCGTTCGCGACCTGACACCCTTCTTCGTGACCCGGCAGGTATTCACCGGGGCCGGTCGTGTGGGCATCGGGCAGGACGGTCGGGGGGCGGGATTCCAACTCTCGCAGCGTGCCGATTTCTTCGAAGTCGAGGTCGGCCTCGAGACGACCCTCAAGCGGCCGATCATCAATACGAGGGACGAGCCGCATGCCGACCCCGAGCGCTATCGCCGACTCCACGTCATCGTCGGCGACGCCAATCTCGCTGAGGCGGCGACCTACCTGAAGATGGGGTCCACGGCGCTCGTCCTGTCGCTCATCGAAGAGGCGGCGCTGGACGAGGACGTCGTCCTAGCCGATCCCGTCCGCGAAATCCATGCTGTCTCGCACGACCCATCTCTGACACACCTACTGACCCTTCGTGATGGACGTCGCATGACGGCGATCGACATCCAGCGGATCTACCTCGCCCGGGCCGAAAAACTCGCACGACGTCAGGCCGTCGTAAAGATCGATGAGCAGACCGCCGATGTGCTCGACCGATGGGGGACTGTGCTCGATGACCTCGAGCGGGATCCGCGCACCGCCGCCGACCGCGTGGACTGGGTCGCCAAACTCGGACTGCTCGAGGGCTATCGCCGGCGGGACGGGCTCGATTGGGAAGCGGCGCGCCTGCAGCTCATCGACCTGCAGTACTCCGATATCCGGCCCGACCGAGGGCTGGCCCTGCGACTTGAGGCCAGCGGTCGCCTGCAACGCCTCACGACTCCGGAGGAGGTCGCTCACGCGACCGAGCGACCACCGGTCGATACCCGCGCGTACTTCCGCGGAGAGTGCCTGCGCCGTTACGGCGACGCAGTCGCGGCCGCGTCTTGGGACTCCGTCATCTTCGACATTCCGGGCCACGATGCACTGCAGCGCGTGCCCACGCTTGAGCCAGTGCGCGGAACCCGCGACCACGTGGGACACCTGCTCGACGCAGCGCCCTGCGCGGCCGACCTCCTGGAATCCCTGAGGGGCGCTTGAAGCGTGTCGGGCCCCGGCCGTGCTCTCGGTCTAGGGTGGGGGCATGAGCACCCAGGGGTCCGAAGGGCAGCGGCGAGCTTCGCGGCCCGAGCAGGATGAGGTCGATGTCGCCATGCCCGAGGGCTCCACGCAGCGCGATGCCCTCGATGCTGACGTCGACGCCATCCTCGACGAGATCGACGAGGTCCTCGAGGAGAATGCCGAGGATTTCGTCAAGTCGTTTGTGCAGAAGGGTGGTGAGTGAGCCTGGAGCCATGGCACGGCCGACTGCCCGCCGCCTTCATGGCACCCGGCGGGTCGTCGTTTGCTGATTTCCTGGCTGTGCTCGACGGCCCCAGGTCGTCCCTTCCTGTCGTGACCGGCGAGGGCCTGGGCGACATTCCGCACGCGACCACCATCGTCGCGTTCACCTACGCCGGTGGCGTCATCATGGCGGGTGATCGACGAGCCACGATGGGCAACGTGATTGCGCAGCGAGATATCGAGAAGGTGTTCCCCGCCGATGAGCATTCGGTGGTGGGAATCGCAGGGGCGGCCGGCATCGCCGTCGAGCTGGTCCGGCTCTTCCAGGTCGAGCTCGAGCATTACGAAAAGATCGAGGGCATTCCGCTGTCGCTCGACGGCAAGGCCAACCGCCTCGCGGCTCTTCTTCGCGGCAATCTCAGCATGGCCCTGCAGGGGCTCGCCGTGGTGCCGGTGTTCGGCGGCTATGACCTCGCGAGCGGCCGGGGGCGCATCTTTTCCTACGACGTCACCGGCGGACGCTACGAAGAGCGCGAGCACCACGCCGTGGGGTCAGGATCGATGTTCGCCCGGGGCTCGGTGAAGAAGCTCTATCGCGCGGGGATGACCGAGGCAGACGCGCTGACGACCGCGATTGAGGTTCTCTACGACGCGGCCGATGATGACTCGGCGACGGGCGGCCCTGACCTGACGCGGCGGATCTTCCCCGTTATCGCCGTGGTGGATGCCATCGGTGTGCGCATGGTCGCGGAATCCGACGTGGAGGCGGTTGTCCAAGCGGTCGTCAATGCCCGCTTGTCGGCACCCGACGGCCCAGTCGCCCCCCTGCCGGGCGGGGGCGCGTCATGACGGTGCCGTTCTATGTCTCGCCCGAGCAGATCATCAAGGACAAGGCGGACTACGCGCGCAAGGGAATCGCGCGGGGCAGGAGCGTGGTCGTCCTGCAATACGCCGATGGCATCCTCTTCGTGGCCGAAAATCCCTCACGCGCCCTTCACAAGATTTCTGAGATCTACGATCGCATCGCCTTTGCCGCGGTGGGCAAGTACAACGAGTTCGAGAACCTGCGCGTAGCCGGGGTGCGTCTGGCGGACCTGCGGGGCTACTCTTACGATCGACGTGATGTGACCGGGCGCAGCCTCGCCAATGCCTATGCCCAGACATTAGGGGCTATTTTCACCGAGACCACCAAGCCCTACGAGGTGGAGATCGTCGTCGCCGAGGTCGGTCGAGCGACTGACGACGACCAGCTGTATCGCCTGACCTTCGACGGATCAGTGGCAGACGAGCGAGGCTTTGTGGCGATGGGCGGGCAGGCCGAGGAGATCTCCGCCGTGCTGTCCGACCAGTGGCGCCCGGGGCTCGAGCTGGGCGTTGCCCTCGGTCTTGCCGTCCGGGCTCTGGGCGCGGGCGACGCGGCACAACCCGAGGCGGGCCAACTGGAGGTTGGCGTTCTTGAGCGGTCACGACCGCGTCGCTCGTTCCGGCGCCTGGGCGTGGACCGGCTCGCCGAGTTACTGGGGGAGCCCGCTGCGGGGCCCGCGCCGGCCGGAGTGCCCGAGTCCCCCGATAGCGGGTCGTAGTCGTGGAGCGCCGCATCTACGGGATCGAGACCGAGTACGGCGTCACGTGCACGTTTCGTGGTCAACGTCGACTGAGTCCTGATGAGGTAGCGCGCTACCTGTTCCGGCGCGTGGTGTCCTGGGGCCGAAGCAGCAACGTGTTCCTCCGCAATGGCTCGCGACTCTACCTCGACGTAGGTAGCCACCCCGAATACGCAACCGCCGAATGCGATGACATCGTGCAGTTGATCACGCACGATCGCGCCGGCGAACGCATCCTCGAAGGCCTGCTCTTCGATGCCGAGCGGCGCCTGCACGAAGAAGGGATCGCGGGAGAGATCTACCTCTTCAAGAACAACACCGACAGCGCCGGCAACTCCTACGGCTGCCACGAGAACTACCTCGTGTCCCGTCACGGCGAGTTCCAGAAGCTGGCCGACTCGGTGCTCCCCTTCCTGGTGTCGCGACAGATCGTCTGCGGGGCCGGCAAGGTCCAGCAGACCCCGCGGGGAGCCGTCTACTGTGTGAGCCAGCGAGCGGACCACATCTGGGAGGGCGTCTCCAGCGCAACGACGCGCTCTCGGCCGATCATCAACACCCGCGACGAGCCCCATGCCGACGCTGAGCGCTATCGGCGCCTGCACGTGATCGTCGGCGACTCCAACATGAGCGAGGCGACCACGCTGCTAAAGGTCGGTTCGGCCGACCTCGTCCTGCGCATGCTCGAGGCGGGCGTCGTCATGCGCGATCTGACTCTGGAGAATCCCATTCGCGCCATCCGGGAGATCAGTCACGATCCATCGGGCACGCGCACCGTGCGATTGGCCAACGGGCGCGAACTGACCAGCCTGCAGATCCAGTCGGAGTACTTCGAGAGGGCGCGCGACTTCGCCGATCGACAGGGGTACGCGGATGATCCGGGGTCCGTCGCCAGTCGCACCCTCGAGCTGTGGGAGCGCACCCTCAAGGCGGTCGAGACGGGCGATCTGTCACTCGTGGAGAACGACATCGACTGGGTGATCAAGCTGCGACTCATTGAGCGCTACATGGCGAAGCACGCCATGGCCTTGGCCGATCCGCGCGTTGCCCAGCTCGACCTGGCCTACCACGACATCACGCGCTCGCGCGGGCTCTACTACCTGCTCCTTCGCCACGGGCAGGTGACGCGCCTGACCCACGAGCCTGAGGTCCTTGAGGCCAAGTCCGTGCCTCCGCAGACCACCAGGGCACGCCTGCGCGGGGAGTTCATACGTCGTGCGCAGGAGCGGCGCCGTGACTTCACCGTCGACTGGGTGCACCTGAAGCTCAATGATCAGGCCCAGCGCACCGTTCTGTGCAAGGACCCGTTCGCTAGCGTGGACGAGCGCGTCGACAAACTCATCGCGAGCATGTAGACCTCGATCGACCGAGGGCCCAGGCTAGGGTGGGGCCGTGCGCTTACCCCTTTCTCTTGTCGGAGCAGCCATACTCCTCGCCGCCTGCGGAGGTTCGTCCACGCCCAGCGAATCGACCTCCTCCGCAGCACCCACTGAGCCCGCGGCGGCATGGGCCACCAGCGACTGCCTGCAGATCGCCCCGCCCACGGTGGCCGATGGCCCACCGGCGGACTCGGTGGAGAAGGACGGCGTGGCGACGACAGCGATCGTGGGCGCCGCCCCACTGGTCGGGGTCAGCGAGGCCGCGAACCCGGCCACATCGCTCGTGACACTCGACGTCGTGGAGGGGTCCGGAGACTCCGTCGCTGGCAGGGCCACCGTCACCGTGGACTACTGCGGGGTCGGTTTGGATTCCGGTGCCATCTTCGACTCGTCGTTTGCGCGCGGACAGCCCGCCACCTTCCCCCTCGATGGCGTGATCCTTGGCTGGCAGGAGGGGATCCCCGGCATGAAGCCCGGTGGACGCCGGCTCCTGATCATCCCGGGCGACCTGGCCTACGGCCCCAACCCGCCGCCCGGCTCGGGCATCGGGCCCAACGAGACGCTCGTGTTCGTCGTCGACATGCTGTCCAGCCCCTGAGCACCGGAGGAACCATGACGGACAAGCCTGAGATCGACTTCATCGACGGACCGCCGCCGACCGACTTGGTCGTCACCGACCTAGTTGTGGGCGATGGTGCCAAGGCCAAGGCTGGCGACCAGGTGATCGTGCACTACGTCGGCGTCGACTTCGAGACCGGCGAGCAGTTCGATGCGTCGTGGGATCGCGGTGAGCCCATCAGGTTCCCGCTCGCGGGTTTGATCGCCGGCTGGCAGGAGGGGATCCCGGGGATGCGAGTTGGCGGTCGTCGTCAGTTGGTCATTCCGCCCGCCAAGGCCTACGGCGAGTCTGGTGGGCATCGTCTCGCTGGGCGCACCCTGGTCTTCATCATCGATCTTCTCGACGTCGGCTGACCCAGGGCGGGGAGCGTGCGCACGGATCGTACGGAGCGGCTGCTCAATCTCGTTCTCTGCCTACTCGGTGCTCGCATTCCGGTGTCTCGTGCAGCCATCAGAGAGGCGGTGCCCGGCTACGGCGATTCGGCATCGTCGGAGGCTTTTGAGCGCATGTTCGAGCGAGACAAGGACGAGCTTCGGACCATGGGCGTGCCGATCGACACCGTCCTGTCGTGTGACGGGGACGTCGAGGGATATCGAATTCGCAGCGACGAGTACTCCATGCCAGCAGTCGCGTTCACGAGTGCCGAGCTCGCGGTGCTGGGTCTTGCTGCGCAGGCCTGGAGCGATGCGGCCCTGGGCAGCGCTGCCCAGGGGGCCCTGCGCAAGATCGAGGCCGTGACCGGTGCTCGATCGGAATCCCTCGATATCGGGGTCAGCCTGACCGCAAGGCCGGGCGCTGGCGACCATCTCCTGCCGACCCTCTGGGAGGCGATACGGGTGCGACGGGTCGTGGGATTCGCCTATCGAGGGCTGCGCGATACCGCGACGGGTGAGCGTATCGTCGAGCCCTGGGGGACGGCCCGCGTCCGCGGAGCCTGGTATCTCGCGGGGCACGATCGCGATCGCGCCGACACCCGGGTCTTCCGACTCTCCAGGGTGCAGGGGACGATCACTGCCTCTTCACCGCCGGGCGAATTCGACAGGGTCACCGCCCGCGATGTGCGAGGCGTCATCGAGCGGCTCGCAGATGACGACCCGATCGCGGTGGCTCGCGTCGAGGTGACCTCCGGGGGAGTGCGGCTCCGGCTGCGCGCTGATGATCCGGCTGACTCACCGCTTGTCGTGCGGTATTCGGACGAGAGCCAGCTCGTGTCCGACATCGCCGAACTCGGGACCTCGGCGCGGGTCATCGACCCGGTCGAGCTCCGCGGTCAGGTCCAGCAATCACTCGCCGCTGTTCTCCAGGCTCACGGGGGTGCAAGGTGAGTGCCCCCGCCGCCGAGCGCCTCTCGCGGCTGCTGGCTCTCGTGCCCTGGCTGTCCCAGCGCAGCGGGGTCTCGATCTCGGAGGCGGCGCGACATTTCGGCGTCACCCCGGGCGAGCTCGAGCGCGATCTGTGGCTCGTCGTGTGCTGTGGGCTGCCCGGGCATGGCCCGGATCAACTCATCGACATCCAGTTCTGGGACGACGACGGCATCATCGACGTCATCGACCCGCAGACCCTCGAGCGGCCCCTGCGACTGAGCATCGCCGAAGCCACGGCACTCGCGGTCGGACTCCGCATGCTCGCGCAGGTGCCCGGAAGCCACGAACGCGGGGCGATCGCGTCAGCAACCGCCAAGCTGGAGGAGGCCGCGGGCGCGGCCCTTGATGCAGGACAGTCGGTCGTGGTCGTCCAGACCACGCCCGATGCGGTGCGTTCGGTGCTCGACGACGCGCTGGCACGCCGTCGAGCTTTGCATCTGGTCTACGCCGGAGCCACGCGCGATGCCATCACCGATCGTGTCGTCGATCCTCGCGCGGTCGTTCATCAGGACGGATTCGACTACCTCGATGCGTGGTGCCGCGTTGCCGGGGCGCAACGGACGTTCCGCCTCGATCGTGTCGTGAGCGCCCGAGCCCTCGACGAGCCCGCCGTGGTCCCCGACGACCTCGCACCGCTCGCCACCGCGCCCACGTCGGGCCTCCCGGTGCGGCTCGCCTTCACCGAAAGCGCCGCCTGGATCCTGGACGCACTCGATCTGGTGGACGTCGTTCGTGACCTCGGGCACGGGGGGAGGGCCACTCTTCGCGTGGCCGACCGGGCCTGGATCGTCCGCTTCGTCCTGGGACAAGGTGGCAATCTCGTGGTCGAGCAGCCCGAGGACCTGCGGCAGGAGGTCGCAGCATCCGCGCGAGCCGCCCTGAGTCGCTCCTAGATAGCCCATGGTCCCTGCTGGAGGGCTACCATGGAGGTGCCGGCACGCCGTGATACGCGGCCCTGACGAAAGGCGGAGGCATGCCCTTCAATCTGCGAGGGCCCGAGATCCTCATTCTCGTCCTGATCATCCTCTTGCTCTTCGGCGCCAAGCGGCTCCCGGATGTGGCGCGTGGCCTCGGCAGGTCGCTGCGCATCCTGAAGTCCGAAACGCGCGAGATGCAGGCCGACGGCACCACGGATGCGCCCGCGGCCGTCGACGCAGGACCCGCTCAGGCCGCTGCGCCCCTCCCTTCGGCACCTCCGACTGCTGACCTGGCTCCTCCCCAGGAACAGAGCGCCACACCGGCCCCGCAGCCGGAGCGCTCCGAGTAATAGCCGGTGGCCGCGCCGCCAGACACCAGCCCCCCGAAGCGCCGTCGCGGGGGTGCGTCCAACTCTGAGTCTGCAATGCCCCTCGTGGAGCATCTGCGTGAGTTGCGCTCGCGCTTGGTCAAGGCCGGCCTCGCGATCGTCGTGGGCATGGTCGTCGGCTGGATCTACTACGACCGAATCTTCGCCTGGTTGTCCGCGCCGTTTGAGGCGGTCGTCGCGCAGGCGCGCGCCGACGGTCGCGAGGTAACCCTCGCGCTGACAGGCGTCGCGGACCCCTTCGTGCTGCAACTTCAGGTCGCCGCGGTCACCGGTCTGCTGCTGTCCTCCCCTGTGTGGCTATATCAACTGTGGCGGTTCGTGACCCCCGGCCTCCGAAAGAACGAGCGTCGCTGGGCTATCGGATTCGTTGCCCTGGCCGTTCCGCTGTTCGGGATGGGCGTTGCCCTTGCCTACGTCGTGCTGCCCTACGGCCTGGAGATCCTCTTCGGCTTCACCCCGCAGAACGTCGAGAACATCGTCTCGGTCGATCGCTACCTGTCCTTCTTCATCCGCATGGTCATCGTCTTCGGCGTCGGTTTCCTCGCACCGCTCCTGCTCGTGCTGCTCAACTTCGCGGGTATACTCACGGGCAAGAAGCTTCTCTCGTGGTGGCGATGGATCATCTTTGCCGTCTGCATTTTTGCGGCTGTGGCGACACCGACCGGTGATCCGGTCAACATGATCCTGTTAGCGGCGCCAGTCCTCTTCCTGATGATTATTGCGATCCTCGTCTGCCTCGCCAACGATCGTCGTCGTGCGCGCAAACTCGGGCCCGGGCAGGACTTCGATACGTGGGATGATGACGAGGCGTCACCCATCGACGCGCCTGAGACGTCCTAGTCGTGCGCGAAGTCACGATCATCGTCAACCCCACGTCAGGCGGCGGTCGGGCGGGTAAGGCAATGCCATCATTCGTCGGGGCTCTCCAGGCGCTCGGCGTACGGGCGATCGTCGAGGCATCCCGCGACGCGCGTGACCTGCGCGCGCGGATCGCCCAGACGCGCGACGCCGGAGCTCGGGAAGTCGTCGTGGCGGGTGGTGACGGCACGCTGCACCACGCCGTCCAGGAGCTCGCGGGGTCTGAGACCGCGCTGGCAATCCTGCCCGTGGGCACGGGAGACGACAACGCACGCACCCTGGGCATCCCCTTGAGGGACCCGGCGGGAGCGGCGCGGGCCTTGGCGGAGGGAGTCAGGCGTCGGGTGGACCTCGCTGAGGTGACTGCTGCCGACGGCACCCAGCGCTACTTCCTGGGGGTGCTCTCCGCGGGCTTCGACTCGTTCGTGAATGAACGAGCCAATCGCATGACGTGGCCCAAGGGGAAGGCGCGATACGTCGTCGCCATCGCGGGTGAGCTTCGCACGTTTCGACCCGTCGAATACACCGCCATCCTGGATGGCCGCGAGATCCGCGAGGGCGCCATGCTGGTTGCGGTGGGCAACGGCGTTTCCTACGGCGGCGGCATGAAGGTGTGCCCTGGAGCCGTGCCCGACGACGGCCTGCTCGACGTCACGTGGCTGCACGCGGTTAGCACACCCACCTTCATTCGCGTGTTTCCATCTGTGTTCAGCGGCACTCACGTAAACAAGCCCTTCGTGAGCACCTACCGAGCTCGCGAGATCGAGTTGAGTGCACCCGGACAACTCGCCTACGCCGACGGCGAGCGAGTGGGCCCGCTGCCTATCAGCATCCGCTTGCGGCCCGGCGTGCTGAGCGTCATCGTCCCGGGCCGCTCGGCGTAGTCTGGGGGCGTGCCGAGCCCCGCTGAGCGTCACGCCGCGGCCCGCGAGCGGGCGAAGGATCCCCTCACCGGCTTTCGGTCCGGCTACGACTTCCCGCTCGACGCCTTCCAGGAGCGAGGCTGCGCTGCCCTGGTGGATGGCCGCAGCGTTCTGGTCGCCGCCCCCACGGGGGCCGGCAAGACGGTGGTGGGCGAATTCGCCGTGCACCTTGCCCTGGAGAACGGCCGCAAGTGCTTCTACACGACCCCGATCAAGGCGTTGTCCAACCAGAAGTACCACGACCTCGTGCGCCGCTACGGAGCCGATCGCGTGGGCCTGCTCACGGGAGACAACAGCATCAACGGGGAGGCACCCGTCGTCGTCATGACCACCGAGGTCCTGCGCAACATGCTCTACGCATCTTCCGAGACGCTCGGAGGCCTCGGTTACGTGGTGATGGACGAAGTCCACTACCTCGCGGATCGCTTCCGCGGCCCCGTCTGGGAGGAGGTGATCATCCACTTGCCAAAGGGCACCCTGCTGGCGGCCCTATCGGCAACGGTGAGTAATGCCGAGGAATTCGGCGAATGGCTGACCACGGTGCGCGGCGACACTGAGATCGTCGTCGACGAGCATCGGCCGGTCCCACTGTGGCAGGAGGTGATGATCGGCGACCGCCTTCTCGATCTCTTCGTGGACGACGAGCACACCAGGGTCAATCCCGAACTCGTCCGCCTGGCCCGAGAGGCAGCCAAGTGGTCGGCGGACCGCGGCCGGGGTCGGCGTCGCGGTCGTGACGGCAATACCCCGTGGCGCACCGACGTCGTTTCCACCTTGCACGACCAGCACATGCTCCCGGGCATCACCTTTATCTTCAGCCGGGCCGGATGTGATGCGGCCGTGGAGCAGTGCCTTGCCGCGGGAATCCGGCTGACCACGCCTGTGGAACGGGCCGAGGTCGAGACCCTCATGGAGGCGCGGACCGGGGATATCCCGCATGACGACCTCGTCGCCCTGGACTACGACATCTGGGCCGAGGGCCTCAGGCGCGGGGTCGCGGCTCACCACGCCGGGCTGCTGCCGATCTTCAAGGAGGTGGTGGAGGAGCTCTTCCAGCGCGGCCTACTGAAGATGGTCTTCGCGACTGAAACCCTCGCACTGGGTATCAACATGCCCGCCCGCACCGTCGTCCTCGAACGGCTCGTCAAGTGGAATGGCGAGGCGCACGTGAGCATCACGCCAGGGGAGTACACCCAGCTCACCGGTCGTGCGGGGCGTCGAGGCATCGATGTCGAGGGCAACGCGGTTGTGGTGTGGCACCCTGACCTCGATCCGGAAAGCCTAGCCGGACTCGCGTCGACGCGAACCTACCCGCTGCGTTCGAGCTTCCGACCGAGCTACAACATGGCGGTCAGCCTCATTCGGCAGATGGGGCAGGTGTTGGCACGCGAGATTCTCGAGACGTCGTTTGCCCAATTCCAGGCGGATCGGGCCGTGGTAGGCATGGCATCACAGATCCGACGCAACGAGGAGGCAATGGCGGGCTACCTGACCGCGATGTCGTGCCATCTGGGTGACTTCGCCGAATATGCCGGCATCCGCCAGGAGATCAGCGAGGTCGAGCGACAGGCGAGCCGTGATCGCGGTCGCGTGCTGAAGCAGGGCGTCGACGAGGCGCTCCGAGCACTGCGCCGCGGCGATGTCATCGCCCTGGCGTCCGGACGCAGGTCCAACCCGGCCGTCGTCGTGGAGGTTGCCGCCGAGGCACTGAGCGCGCGCATTGGCGTGGTCACCCTCGATCGTCAGTTTCGGCGCGTGGCGGCACCCGACCTGGCAGCACCGCCGGACGTGCTCGGTCAGGTGCGGCTCGGAGCCGACCTCGACTCGCGGTCGACCCGTGAACGCAAGGCCCTGGCCCAGCGACTTCGTCCCTTCGCCGAGGAGGCCAGCGCCAAGCGTTCCCGCAAGGCTCCGCGCGACTCCGCCACCGAGGAGCTCATCGCTTCACTGCGTGCATCACTACGACGACATCCGTGCCACGGCTGCTCGGATCGCGAGGCGCACGCGCGATGGTCTGAGCGCTTCTACCGCCTGCAGGGAGAGACGGCGGCCCTCCAGCGGCGAGTCGACTCGCGGACGCATTCCATCGCTCGGCAATTCGATCGAGTATGCGACGTCCTGCTGGAGCTCGGCTACCTCGGGCGCTTTGGGGGCGAAGTGCTCGTCACGGAAGAGGGGGATGTGCTGAGCGGGATCTACTCCGACCTCGACCTGCTCGTCGCCCAGGCCCTTCGCGAGGGGCTGTGGCACGGACTCGATGCGCCGTCACTGGCCAGCGTCGTGGCGGGCGTCGTGTTCGAGGGGCGACAGCGGGAGGAGTCACCCCGCCTGCCGGGGGGCGACATCCGTCGGGCCCTCGAGGCAACTGTCTCGCTCTGGGTTGATCTCGACGTCGTTCAACGCGAGCACGAGGTGCGATTCCAACGCGAGCTCGATTTGGGCTTCGTGTGGCCGATGCATCGATGGGTCCAGGGTGGACGCCTGGCATCGATCCTGGGAGAGGCCGAATTGGCCGCCGGAGATTTCGTCCGGTGGGCCCGGCAGGTCATCGATCTCCTCGACCAGATTCACGGCGCACTGCCGACCGATGATCCGCTACGCGGGCGAACCCGATCCGCGATCGACCTGGTCGACCGCGGAATCGTGGCCTACTCCGCGGTCACGTGAGCACCTCGAGCAATCGCCGAGTGGCGGGTCCGACACCGTAGGCTTCCGCCACGTCGATCGCGTCCCGTGAGATCTCCCGGTGGGGCTCATGCTCGCGCCAACGAGGGTCGGGCTGAAGTCTCACCACACGCTCGGCCAGCCGAATGTCGTCCTGGGCGTCGAGCAGTCGCTGGCGTAGGACTGACGTCATCGGCTTTGGGGATGAGGGATCGACGGCTGCGGCGATGATGGCCTCGACGTCTCCGAATGCGCTGACGAGTGCTGCGGCGGTCTTGTCGCCGATGCCGCGAACGCCCGGCAGGCCGTCGCTGGGATCGCCACGTAGGATCGCAAAGTCGGCATACAGCCGGGCGGGCACTTTGAATCGCTCAAGGGCGCTCTGCGGAGTCAACACCTGCCAGGGCCGCCCGCCCCGACTCGCGGACGTGCCGCCGGTGTACAGGAGCGTGACCCGCTCGTCGACGAGTTGCACGAGGTCTCGGTCGCCCGAGGCGATATCGACCGCACCGTCCAGCTGATGGGCAAAGGCGGCGATCACATCGTCGGCCTCGAATCCCTCGTCGCCGACCACGGGGATCCCCAGTCGCGGAAGCAGATCGCGAAGGATGTCGATCTGGGGGCCCAGCGTGTCGGGAGTTTCCTCCTCCGCCTCGTCGGACTCCTCGAGCACGCGATGGGTCTTGTAAGACGGCAGCAGGTCAACGCGCCACTGAGGACGCCAGTCATAATCCCAGCAGGCCACGACCTGGCGGGAGCCGCGATCTCGGACGAGGGCGGTCACGGTTTCCAGGAACCCGCGTACCGCGTTGACCGGCTGCCCGTCAGGTCCGACGATCGATTCGGGTAGCGCGAAATAGGAGCGGTAGTACAGGGACGCGCTGTCCAGGAGCAGGGCGGGCACGCCTCATCGTTGCGCACTGTGCCACACGCGCTGCCGAGGGGGTAAGGTGATCGCATGCTGACCTGTGACTTCGCCGAGCGCTTGGCCGTGGCTTCGGTCGCGGCGGAGCAGGCGCAGTTCGATGCCGTTCTCGTCACTCCGGGGCCCGACCTGCGCTACCTCATTGGCTACGACGCGGTCCCGCTCGAGCGATTGACCTGCCTGGTGATCCGACCCGGTGGCACCCCGGTCCTCGTGGCCCCGGCCCTCGAACGGGCGGCAGCCGAGGCGAGCCCGGCCGGTGCCCTCGGGATCGATATTGCGACGTGGGGCGAGACCGATGATCCCTATGCGCTCGTGGCCTCGATCGCCAACGCATCGCGTCGCGTGGCGGTTGACGACCACATGTGGGCCGCCAAGGTCCTCGGCCTTCGCGACGCGATGCCCGGCGTCGACCAGGTCACGGCGGGCCGCGTCGTCAATGAGATGCGAATGCGCAAGAGCCCCCACGAAGTGCAGGCGCTGCAGGCAGCTGCCGATGCCATCGATCGCGTCCACGCGGCGGTCCCCGGACTCCTCTGCCGCGGGCGCTCTGAGCAAGAGATCGGTCGTGACATCGCCGAGCTGATCGTCTCGGAGGGCCATGTGCGAGCTGATTTCATCATCGTGGCTTCCGGCCCCAACGGTGCAAGTCCGCACCACGAGGTATCCGGTCGACGACTGCAGGTCGGTGATGCCATCGTGGTCGACATCGGTGGGACTACCGACCAGGGCTACTGCAGCGACGAGACTCGCACCTATGCCCTGGGGGATCCCGGTGACGAGTACCGCGCGGCCTATGCGGCCCTGCAGGCCTCTCAGGCGGCCGCGACCAAGGCGGTAAGGCCGGGTGTGCCGTGCGAGACCATCGATGACGCCGCGCGAACCTCGCTGGTGGATGCTGGCCTGGGGGAGTACTTCATCCACCGCACGGGCCATGGGATCGGGCTGCAGACTCACGAGGAGCCCTACATCGTCGCGGGCAACGTCCGACCCCTCGAGCCCGGCATGGCGTTCAGTATCGAGCCCGGCTTCTACGTCCCGGGACGCTTTGGAGCCCGTATCGAGGACATCGTCGTTTGCGGTCCCGACGGAGCGCAGGTGCTCAATGCGCGCCCGCGTGACCTCGTCATGGTCGAACCGTGACCCTCACGCTGATCGAACGTTCGCTCCCCACACCGAAGGCGGCTGACCTCCTGGGCCTGACCCGCGAGATCGCAGCGGGCGAGCTGCTGCCGCGGGCGGACATCGATGAAGAGGCCGCACGTTTCCCCCGCGACGTCTTGCGCTTGCTCGGCTCGGCCGGCCTGATGTCGCTGCCATTTCCCGAGGAGTTCGGCGGCGGCGGCCAGCCCTACGCCGTCTACCTCCAGGTTCTCGAGGAGATATCCCGCGCATGGCTGAGCGTCGGCATCAGCGTGAGCGTGCACGGCCTGGCCACCTATCCGGTCGCGGTGGCTGGCACGCGAGCCCAGCAGGACGAGTGGCTGCCTTTCATGCTGTCCGGCGAGGCCTTGGGTGCCTACTGCCTGTCGGAGCCGCAGTCGGGGTCCGATGCTGCCGCACTCGCTACCAGGGCCCAGCTCGATGGCGACACCTACGTCGTCAGCGGCACGAAGGCGTGGATCACGCACGGGGGAGTCGCTGACTTCTACTCGGTCATGGTGCGCACATCCGATAACGGGCACCGCGGGATCAGCTGCCTGCTGGTGCCGGCGGATTCACCCGGGCTCTGCAGCGCCCCTCCCGAACGCAAGATGGGTGCCAACGCCTCCCGTACCGCCGCGATGATCCTGGACGGCGTACGCGTGCCCGTCGGTCGGCGCATCGGCGATGAGGGCACCGGCTTCCCCATTGCCCTATCCGCCCTCGATGCTGGACGTCTGGGCATAGCCGCCTGTGCGGTCGGGCTAGCGCAAGCAGCGCTCGACGCGTCCGTCTCCTATGCCCGACAGAGGCAGCAGTTCGGGCGTCCCATCTCCGAAGTCCAGGGGATCCAGTTCATGCTGGCCGATATGGCCACCCAAGTGTCCGCCGCGCGGGGGCTCTACCTCGATGCGGCGCGGCGCAAGGATGCCGGCCTCACCTACTCCCGTGAGGCCGCGATGGCAAAGCTCTTCGCGACGGATGCGGCGATGCGGATCACCACCGATGCTGTCCAGATTCACGGAGGCCACGGCTATACCCGCGACTTCCCGGTCGAGAGGTACTTCCGCGAGGCCAAGGTGCTGCAGATCGTCGAGGGGACCAATCAGGTGCAGCGCATAGTCATCGGCAGGGACCTCACCAGGTAGCCGGCGTGGCCACCCAGGTCATGTTCGGCGGCTCTAGCTGTAGCGCCAGCGAGCCTTTCGCCAGCGCGATGGTTATCGTAAATGGGGTATTCGCCTGGATTGGCGTCGACTCCGGAGCCAGCATGCATGAGGCCAATGCCGATGAGGTCATCGCGCTAGCGCCCAGCGCGCCACCTACCAGCGCGCCGCATCGCTGGGGTCGCATACCGCGTGCCTGCACCAGCCCTACGCCGATGACAGCGCAGCATCCGGCCGCTCCTACCTGGACAGGGGCCAGGTCGCGCATCGTGTCACGGAGGCAGCGCGCCGCGGCAGGCAGTCGGGATTTCACGTGATCGGCGATGGCGGCCATGACATCGTCATGGGTGGCTTCTCGGACGCTGCACAGCAGGTGGGGGACGACGCCATCATCCGGTCACGCCCGCGCCTGGAGCACGTGCCGATGCCGGACGACGAACAGATTGCCGCAATGGCGCGGCCCGGGATCATCGCAAGCGTGCAGCCGGGCTTTGACGCCGAATGGGGTGGGCCGTCCGGAACGTACGCGGTGCGCCTCGGTGCGGCACAACCCGACCAGTCTCCCGGACGGGCCCTTTCGCAGTGCTGGCGCACCGTGCGGCGCGGAAACGTGATCCACGACTCGGGAGCCCTTGGGTGAGTTACGTGCGTCCCACCCCCATGTCCGTCCCCGCCTGGGCGCGCGCTGTCCTTGCCCTGTCTTCCGGTGTTCTCCTCGCATTGGCCTTTCCTCCGGTCGGGGCGTCGGTGCTCGCGCCTGTGGCGGTGGCCGGGCTTGCCCTCGCCACCTATCGCGCGCGTGCCGGATGGGGAGCTGTACTCGGTGAGATGCAGGGCTTGATGTGCTTCGGCATCATGCTGCGCTGGCTCTCTGTGGTTGGCACCGATGCCTGGATCCTCCTCGTCGCACTCTGCGCCGGATGGATGGCGCTCCTCGGTTGGGCATCTGCACTCGTCACGCGCATGCGGTGGTGGCCGCTATGGGTCGCGTGCCTGTGGGTGGCCCAGGAGGCGTTGCGCGATCGGATTCCGCTCGGGGGGTTTCCCTGGGGACGCCTCGCGTTCACGCAGACCGCGACGACGCTAACGCCGTGGGCGGCCATCGGCGGGGCCGCCCTGGTGACTTTCGTCACGGCCCTTGCCGGCTGCGTTCTGGCCTACGCGGTCGTCGTTGTCGTGGGTCGAGGCACCGATTGGCGCCGCTGGGTGGCCGTCACCCTCGGTGGCCTGGTCATGCTCGGGCTCGCCGGGATCTGCATTCCCCGCCCGGTCGATGGTCAATCGTCCCAGGGCCCAGCGCAGGCCACGGCCGCCGTGATCCAGGGCGGAGTGCCCAACATCGGCATCTCCGTGTCGGATGATCGTCGGGAGGTGCTGACTCGTCACCTGGGTCAGACCGATGCCCTGGCCGAGGAGGTGCGTGCCGGGGTAGCCCCGCAGCCGGACTTCGTCGTTTGGCCCGAAAACGCCGTCGATATCGATCCCTACGTCGATCCCGATGTGGCGACGTCGCTGACCACTGTTGCGCGCGCGGTGCGGGCTCCCATTCTGGTCGGCGCGATCATCGAGGCTCCCGGAGATCCGTCGCGCATCGCGAACGTTGGCATCGTCTGGTCGCCTGACTCGGGGCCCGCTGACCTCTACATCAAGAGGCACCCCGTCCCTTTCGGCGAATTCGTGCCATTGCGCCCGCTCATCGCGCCCCTGGTGGGGCGCCTGGATCGCCTCAGCCGAGACATGGCCGCGGGACAGCAGGCTGGCGTCCTGCAAGTGGGACCGGCGCGGGTTGGCGATGTCATCTGCTTCGAGATCGCCTACGACGACATCGTGCGCGATGCCGTGGTGGCCGGTGGTCGCGTTCTCGTCGTGCAGACCAACAACGCCACCTTTGCGGGCCTGGGTCAGCCCGAGCAACAGGTTGCCATGTCAAGGCTGAGGGCCATCGAGCACGGTCGAGCGATCCTCGTGGCCGCTACGACAGGAATCAGCGCGGTAATCAGTCCTGATGGATCGGTTATCTCCGAGATCGCCGAGGCAGACGTGGGCTCGCTCGTCGAGGTGATCCAGCTGAGGGACTCGCTCACGGTTGCCGATCGCCTCGGTGCTATCCCCGAGTGGGCGCTCGCCGGCGTCGCCGTACTGGCCGTCGGCTTCGCGCTCACCCGGCACCGGGGGAGTGGGACGAGGAGAGGAGAGGCAATCTAGGCTCGACGTCGTGGCTGACGTCGGCAGGGTGCTCGTCATCACCCCGACTTACAATGAGGCCGACAACCTGCCGCTGATCGTGCGGCGAGTGCGCGAGGCGGTGCCCCACGCCGACGTACTCATCGCCGACGACAATTCCCCCGATGGCACGGGCCAGCTCGCCGACGAGATCGCCGCGCAGGACCGTCAAGTGCACGTGCTCCACCGCCCGGGCAAGGAGGGCCTTGGCCGCGCCTATCTCGCCGGCTTCGCATGGGGTCTGGAGCGCGACTACGACGTCCTGGTCGAGATGGATGCCGATGGATCCCATCGACCGGAGGAGTTGCCCCGACTCCTGGACGCCGTTCCACACGCCGATCTCGTGCTGGGGTCGCGCTGGGTAGCCGGAGGCGCGGTCGTCAACTGGCCGCGCTCGCGCGAGGCACTCTCGCGTGGCGGGAGCCTATACACCAGGCTGGCGCTCGGCATACGCACCAGGGATGCCACCGGGGGATACCGAGCCTTTCGCGCGCAGACACTGCGCGATCTCGACCTGGCGTCGGTCCAGTCAAATGGCTACTGCTTCCAGGTCGACATGCTGTGGCGGGCGCTGCAGCGCGGCAAGGTGGTGCGCGAGGTCCCCATCACCTTCGTCGAGCGCGAGTCGGGCACCTCCAAGATGAGCAACCGGATCGTGCTGGAGGCATTGACCAAGGTGGGTCAGTGGGGCGTGCAGGAGCGCTGGCGACAGATCATCGGCCAGCCTCGACGCCGATGAGCATGCGGGCCCGATGGGGCTGCGTAGCGCTCGTCGCGTATCCGCTCGTGGAACTCGCAATCGCTGCCTGGCTTGCCTCGATCGTGGGTTGGTGGTGGGTGTTCGTCGCTTTCGTGGCGTTCCTCACCCTCGGGCTGGGTGTCGTTCGCTATGCGCTGACGGCCACCGGTCAGGCATGGTCGGCGGCACTGTCGACATGGCGCCCACCGAACGAGGCAGACGGGCAGGTGCTCGCCATCACGTCCGGCGCGCAGGCGCCCGCTCGCCGGGAGAGGCCACCGGCTCAGACGTCGCTGCTGGTGCCAGCCGGACTCCTCATCGCCGTGCCCGGGTTTTTGACGACCGCCGGAGGGCTGGTCATGCTGTTCCCACCCGTGCGCGCGCTGATCGCGGGTCGTCTTGAGCGTGCGATGCGTCGTGGGCTCAGCGGTCAGGCTGACTGACGGCGGCCGCTGCGCAGCAGGTCGAGCCGCTCGTCGAGGAGCTCCTCGAGATCGTCGATAGTGCGACGTTCCATCAGCATGTCCCAATGGGTGCGCACATGGCGACCGGGCTTGTCATCGGGGCGCGACGCTGAACGCCGCAGTGCCTCGGCTCCGCAACGGCACTCCCACAGCACCGGAACCTGCTCGGCCTCGGCGGAGAAGGGCACCGTGGTGACATGGTTGTGGGGGCAGTCGTAGACCACGACCAAGCGCTCGGCAGGAGTGACGTGCTCGTCGTTCTCATAACTGGTCGCGCCAAGACGCGAACCTCTCAGGCTGCCTTCCGACATGGCCCACCTCCCATGGAGTGCGGTCTGTGCCACCTACAACGCATCTGACGGCCGCAACGTTCCCACGGTTCCGTCCCCCTATCGTACAGGTGTTCGATCGTCAGGGCGACCAGAGACCATGGGATCGCAGGATGTCGCGGAGCAGGGCCGGGGCGTCGGTCATGATCCCGTCAACCCCCATCCGGACGAGCCGAACCATGACGGCGGGTTCGTTGACGGTCCAGGCATCGACGGGCAGCGACTGGGCGTGTGCGCGCTTGAGATAGGCGTGGGTCACGAAGCGGGCGGGTACCTGGAGTCGTGCTGGGCCGGCCTCACGCCAGCGGAGCAGCCGCGGGGGAGTGGTGCGCTGCAGGAGCACCTCGGCGGGACTGGCCGAGGTCTCGACGAGGCGGGGAGCCCAGCGACGTGCTGCGCGAAGTCGCCGCGTCGAAAACGACGTCAAGCACACCCGGTGCCAGGCGCCTGCACGGTGAAGGGCGTCGAGTGCGGGGGCTACGACAGCCCCCTCCTTGAGGTCGAGGTTGATCGACACGTCGGGATACGCGGCCAGCAGTTCCTCAAGACGCAGGGGCCCCTCGCCGTTGCTGAACCTGGCCCGGCGGACGTCGTTCCAGGTGCGCTCGACTACCCGCCCCGCCATGTCGGTGGTGCGGTCGAGCACGGGGTCGTGGTGCACCACGGCGACGCCATCGCTGGTGGCCCGCAGGTCGGTCTCGAGCCAGCGATATCCGAGGCTCACGGCCGCGGCGAAGGCGGAGGGGGAGTTCTCGGGGGCGACGTCCGACCCGCCCCGGTGCGCGTAGGCGCGGAACTGCCGATGCATGGGCCCAGTGTCCGATCAGGGCGGTGGTGGGGCGAAGGCCAGGGCTACGATCAGGGAATCACCCAGTGGAGCGAGGGCCCATGAGCATCCAGACCGCAATCCCGAATCCGGTCACCTGGCCGCCGAACGATCCGGCGACCTGGCGACACGTGCCCACGGAGTCAATGCCCCTGGACCCCGCGCGCATCCAGGCCCTGCTCGCAGCCGAGTGGGAGCGATTCTCGGGGGGCACGCCCCAATCCGGAGCGCTCAACGCACGTTCCAAGACAACACTGCCGTTGGGCGTGCCGTCGTCCTTCCAGCACTGGGATCCGTATCCGATCGCCGTGGAGTCCGCCCAGGGGGCCTGGCTCACCGATGTCGACGGACGCAGGTTGCTCGACCTGTCGATGGGCTTCGGTGCCATGCTCGTCGGTCACCTCAACCCGACCGTTGTAGCCGCGGTGACCAAGGCGATGGAGACCGGCACGCTGTTCGTGACACCGTCACCGACCGCCTCCCAGATGGCCGAGCGCTTCTGCCGTCGCTTCGACCTCGACATGATCCGCTTTGCCAACTCCGGTACCGAAGCGACCATGTACGCCGTGCGCGCGGCACGCGCGTTCACCGGTCGCAAGGCGATCATCAAGATCGAAGGCGGTTACCACGGTGGTTACGACGCGCTATCGGTGTCGGTGAAGCCGGCCCTCGACGAGGCCGGGCCTGAGGATGCACCGGTGGCTGTCGTGCCCTTCGAGGTCGAGGCAGGCACCGTCTATCCGGTCCCCTACAACAACCTGGAGCGCCTGGCCCAACTGCTCGACGAGCATGGCCGCGAGATCGCTGCCGTCGTCATGGAGCCGGTGCTGGAGAACGTCTCGATCGTCGTGCCGGACGAGGGCTACCTCCCGGGCGTGCGCGCACTGTGCGATGCCCACGGCGCCCTCCTGGTCTTCGACGAGGTCAAGACCGGGCTCACTGCCGGGTACGGCGGCGCTGCCCAGCGACTGGGAGTCGCCCCCGACCTGGTCACTCTTGCCAAGAGCATCGGCGGCGGCCTGCCGCTTGCGGCGTTCGGTGGCAGGGGCGAGGTCATGGAGGTGGTCATCGACGGGCGCATGCCGCACTTCGGCACCTATAACGGTAACCCCCTGGTGATGGCGGCAGCGGCCGCGGTCGACCAGGTGTGCACCCAGGAGGCGCTAGAGCGCGCCGAGGAGGTCAACGACATCGCCCTGGCAGCCGCCGACGAGACGATCCGGCGCTACAGCCTGCCGGCCCACACTGTCGGGTTCGGGGTGAAGGGGGCCATCACGTGGTCGGCCACGCCCGTGCGCAACTACCGCGACTACAAGCGCACCGATTTCGGTGCGGCCGAGCTCAGCTGGCTCTGGGGCGTCAACCGCGGCGTGCTGACCCCGCCCGGGCTCGATGAGCAGTGGCTGGTGTCGCTGGCCCACACGCCCGCCGACATGGCCGTGCTCACCGACGAGTTCGCCGAGTTGGCCGAGGCACTGCGCTCCTGATCCCTCGCGGGATTACGCCGATAATGCACATTATGTCACTATACCCGCGGGAATTGACTCCCCTCGCGGTGTGGTCGAGATCGACGGGGTCCTTGCCGAGGTTCGCCATGACCTGCAGCTGATGCCTGGCCAGCGCGCGATGGCCGCCACCGCCATGGCCAGGACGATCGCTGCGAGAGCGTCCCGATGGTTTTCCACGGTCCACGAGGCTAGTCCTGGGTCAGCTGGTGGCGAGTTCCTCGGGTCGAGGACAGCTGCAGATCAGGTGCCGGTCGCCGTAGGCGCCATCGATTCGGCGCACGGGCGGCCAGTACTTGCGGCTGACGACCTCGGGCAGCGGGTAGGCGCCCAGGCTTCGTGGGTAGGGCTTGTCCCACTCGCCCAGGAGGCTCTCGGCCGTGTGGGGAGCGTTGCGCAGGGGGCTGTCGTCGATCGGCCACTCCCCCGCCGCGACGCGATCGATCTCTTCTCGAATGGCGAGCATGGCGTCGCAGAACCGGTCGATCTCGGCTAGGTCCTCGCTCTCAGTGGGCTCGATCATCAAGGTGCCCGCCACGGGGAACGACATCGTGGGGGCGTGAATGCCGAAGTCGATGAGTCGCTTGGCCACATCGTCGACGGTGACGCCCGTCTCCTTGGTGATCGCTCGTAGGTCGATGATGCACTCATGGGCCACGAGCCCGCGTTCGCCGACGTAGAGCACGGGATACGCATCGCCGAGTCGCCGTGCGATGTAGTTGGCCGACACCAGGGCGACGGAGGTGGCTTTGGTGAGCCCCTCGCCGCCCATCATGCCGATGTAGGCGTAGGGAATGGAGAGGATGCCTGCGCTCCCCCACGGCGCACCGCTCACCGGACCCGTGCCGCCATCGACGTGACCGCGCCCCGAGGGCCCGGCCTCGGGGCGGAGTGGATGTGAGGGCAGGAAGGGCGCGAGGTGCTCTCGAACGGCCACGGGGCCGACGCCCGGACCGCCACCGCCATGGGGGATGCAGAACGTCTTGTGGAGGTTTAGGTGCGACACGTCGGCGCCGAACTTGCCGGGCTTGGCCAGCCCCACGAGTGCGTTGAGGTTGGCGCCGTCGACATAGACCTGGCCTCCGGCTTCGTGAACCAGTGCACAGATCTCCTGCACGGCCTCTTCGTAGACGCCATGCGTCGACGGGTAGGTGATCATCAGCGCAGCAAGGCACTCGCCGTGCTCGCCGATCTTGGCCTTGAGTTCGTCGACATCGACGTTGCCGTGCTCGTCGCAGCCAATGACGACCACGCGCATACCGGCCATGACCGCGCTCGCCGCGTTGGTTCCGTGAGCGCTGCTCGGGATGATGCAGACATCGCGCTGGGCCTCGCCCCGACTGCGGTGGTAGCCGCGAATGGCCAGGAGCCCGGAGAACTCGCCCTGCGATCCCGCGTTTGGCTGGAGAGAGATGGCATCGTAGCCGGTCACCTCGCAGAGCAATGCTTCCAAGCGCCTGATGAGCTCGAGGTAGCCCTCCGCCTGGTCGAGTGGCACGAATGGATGGATGCCGGTGAAGCCATCCCAGGTGATGGGGATCATCTCGGTGGCCGCGTTGAGCTTCATCGTGCACGATCCCAGCGGGATCATGGTGCGGTCCAGTGCGAGGTCCTTGTCGGATAGCGAGCGCAGGTAGCGCATCATCTTGGTCTCACTGCGGTGGGCGTGGAAGATCGGGTGCGCGAGATAGGGCGACGTGCGAGCGAGGCTGCTTGGCACTGGCGAGACACCCCCGGCGCGCGTGACGCCAAAGGCGCCGAGCACGGCATCGACGTCGGCGTCGCTGGTGCGCTCGTCAACCGATATCCCGACGGTGTCGGCGTCGACGAATCTGAGGTTGATTCCGGCGTCGCGGGCCGCTTCCACGATCGCCGCAGCACGGCCGGGAACGTCGGCATGGAGCGTGTCAAAGAACGACTCGTGCAGGATCTGGACCCCACCGCCCTGCAGTGATGCCCCCAGGGTGGCTGCCTTGTCGTGGATGCGCTGCGCGATATCGCGCAGGCCCTCGGGTCCGTGGTAGGCGGCGTACATCGCGGCCACGACGGCCAGCAGGACCTGGGAGGTGCAGATGTTGCTGGTGGCCTTCTCCCGTCGGATGTGCTGCTCGCGCGTCTGCAAGGCCAACCGGTAGGCGGGGGCGCCGTCAACGTCGACGCTGACCCCGACGAGACGTCCGGGCAGGGACCGCTCAAGGCCCGCGCGCACGGACATGAATCCTGCGTGCGGACCCCCAAAGCCCAGGGGTATGCCGAATCGCTGCGCCGAGCCGACGCAGATGTCGGCCCCCATCTCCCCGGGAGGGGCGAGCAGGGTGAGCGCGAGGAGGTCGCTGGCCACGGCAACGCCAATGCCGGCAGCATGCGCGGACTCGATGGCGGGGCGAATATCGCGCACGGCGCCCGATGACGAGGGGTACGACAGGAGCACCCCGTAGGCGCCCTCCACCGATGGAAGGGGCGAGGTGACATCGACCAGCCGGAGCTCGATGCCGATCGGCTCCGCCCGGGTGGCCAGGACGGCGAGCGTTTGGGGGTGCGTGTCGGAATCGACCAGGAAGACGTCGCCATCTGTCGAGGCCGTGCGGTGCAGGAGCGTCATGGCCTCTGCGGCGGCCGTGGCTTCGTCGAGCAGCGAGGCGGATGCCACGGGCAGGGCCGTCAGGTCCTCGACGAGGGTCTGGAAGGCAAGCAGCGCCTCGAGGCGGCCCTGGGAAATCTCCGGCTGATAGGGCGTGTAGGCCGTGTACCAGGCGGGATTCTCGATGACATTGCGCAGGATCACCGACGGGGTGATGCAGTCGGAGTAGCCGAGCCCGATCATCTGGCGAAGGCGCACGTTGCGCGCTGCCAGACCAGCCATGTCGGCCAGTGCGTCCGCCTCGTCGAGCGCGTCCGGTAGATCGAGCCTGTCCTGCCACCGGATGCCGGCGGGGGCAGCATCGGCGACCAGGGACGCCATGTCGCGATAGCCGATGGTGCCGAGCATGGCCGTCAGGTCGGCATCGGACGGACCGATGTGGCGGGCGACGAACGGTGAGAGCGTCATGGTGCACCTCAGGACAAACGGGCGCGTGCGCCTCAAGGGGTCGGTGGTTGCGCCACCGCGCTCCCCCTCTGGTCTCGCGGCCTACCGCGACCTGAGAGTTTCGTCCGCTACGGCCCGAGTTGAGCCGTCGCGGCCTTGCACCGTCGGTGGGGCCGGGAACCGGCCCTCTCTCCAGAGTTGCCTTCCGCACACGGTTCGGATGCCTGAGAGTTTCCGGGGAGGTTGCTCCTTCGGCGCCCGCGGTGGCTCCGCGGGGCTCTCCCGTGCGTGGTCGATCGACGAAATAGATGCTACCCCGTCGGATGGCCGGGCGGGACTTCAGGCGCTGGCGTGGCGGGCGGCGCGGCGCGGCGCGAGCTCATCGCGCAGGCCTGACTCAGCCTCGCCATCGGACCGCTCGCCCGGCAGCGAGGCAAGGGAGCCCTCGACCTCCTGCCACACACGCCCCACGGCGATGCCGAAGACCCCCTGGCCGCCGCGGACGAGATCGACCACCTCGTCGGCGCTCCGACACTCGTAGATGGTGGCCCCGTCGCTCATCAGCGTGATGCGGGCAAGGTCCTCGCCCCCGCGCTCCTCCAGGTGCCGCACGGCCGACCGGATATTGGGCAGGGATACACCCGTGTCGATCAGGCGCTTGACGATGCGCAGGGTCAGGATGTCGCGGAAACTGTAAAGGCGCTGGGTGCCGGAGCCGGCCGCCGGGCGGATGCTCGGCTCGACGAGGCCCGTGCGCGCCCAGTAGTCCAATTGGCGGTAGGTGATGCCCGCCGCCGCGCAGGCCACCGGGCCGCGGTAGCCCAGGTGGGTGGCCGCCGAACGGAGCTCTCCCTCGTCGAACAGACCGGGCTGATCAACGGTCGCGGGCAGCGCTACGGCCTCATGGGACTGGCCGGGAAGACCGGTGGTAGCGCTCACGGACACCTGCTCTGCTTGTTGGGATCATTACCGTAGGGCCGGCGGAAGGGACGGTCAATGCGACCCGCCGTGGGCCCCGGACGGACTATCCGCCGGCCCCGAAGTCCTCGGGGGATATCTGGTCGAGGAACTCCCGGAACTTCTCGACCTCGTCCTCCTGCTCGTGGGGGATCTCCACCCCGGCCTCATCGAGGATGGCCTCATCGGCGTAGATGGGCGACCCTGTGCGCAGGGCGAGCGCGATGGCATCGCTCGGACGGGCGCTCACCTGGGTGCCGCTGGCGAAGACCAGGTCGGCGTAGAAGACGCCCTCATCGAGGCGGGTTATACGGACCTCCTGGAGCGGGCTCTCGAGGGCGACGAGCACGTCGCGCAAGAGGTCATGGGTGAGCGGCCGGGCGGGCACGACGCCTTGCTGGGCGAATGCGATGGCGGTGGCCTCGACCGCGCCGATCCAGATCGGCAGATAGCGCTCGCCCCCGGACTCACGCAGGAGCACAATGGGCTGGTTGGAGGGCATCTCGACGCGGACGCCGACCACCTCGACGGGCTTCATGTGCCGAGCCTAACCCCGGGCACCTATCCCGGAACCCCTGCCCGCACCAGGGCGATATGCAGGTCGATGAGCAAGGCGAGCAGTTGACCGCGGTCATCGGCATCTCGAATCGCGTCTCCACGACGCGGTGCCAAAGCCTGCTCCACCAGGCCAATCTCCCGATCGGCAGCGACCCGGGAAGCACGCAGGTGCCTGGGCTCGATACCGAACTCCGCCAGCCGTCCGACCAGGACGCAGATGTCCAGCGCCTGCGAGTCGCGGTTCGCGATCAGTCCGTAGCGCTCCAGTTCCTCCAGGGTGGCCCTGCTGATGCCAGCTCGCTCGCACAGCTCCGCCACCGTCATGGTCCGGGGTCGACCGCGGCGCAGGCGCTGCGAGGGCACGGAGGGAGCAGCCTCGGCAGCATCGGAGGGCATCGCAGCGAGGTTCTCTCGAATGACCCGCAGCGGAAGATACTCGTCACGCTGCAGGCGCAGGACGTGTCGCAGGCGTCGGACGTCGTCGTCGGTGAACCGCCGGCTCCCACGCGGGGTGCGATGGGGGTGGATGACGCCCTCTGCTTCGAGGTAGCGGATCTTGGACGCGGTCAGGTCGGGGAACTCCTCGGCGAGAAGATCCACCACAGCGCCCATCGTGAGGGGTGTGCCGCCATCGGTCACCGCAGTGCTCCGGTGTCCCCTCCCACGAGGTAGGCGAAGCGGTACTTGCCGATCTGCACCTCGTCGCCCGGCACGAGGAGGTGGTCCTCGACCCGGCGTCGGTTGACGTAGGTCCCGTTGAGGCTCTCGGTGTCCTTGATGCGCCAGCCCTCCGGCGTGCGCTGCAACTCGGCGTGATGCCTGCTCACCGTCACGTCGTCGAGGAAGAGATCGGCGTCCGGGGCGCGACCGGCGGTGACGATGTCCCCGGCCAGTAGATAGGTCGTCCCCTCCCCGCTCCCCCGGCGGACGACCAGCACACCCTCGCCCTCGGCCACACCGGATATGCGGCCGGTGCCAACGGCTGGAAGCGAACCTGTGCTGGGGGGTCCCGACGCGCAAACGAACGTCTCCTCGACGATCTCCGGCGACTCGGTCAGGGCCGCACCGCACCGACGGCAGAACCGATCACTCGGATCGGATGAGTGCGGGCAACCCTCGCTCATCAGCCCTCGCCGATGAGGGCTCGGTAGGCGGCTGCCTCGAGGAGGCCGTCGACAGGTCCGCTGGGACGGATCTCTACCATCCAGCCTTCGCCGTAGGGGTCGGAGTTGACCGTCTGTGGTGCGTCCGAGAGGACCGCATTGACGCGCACGACCTCGCCGGCGATCGGGGCATAGATCTCGCTCACGCTCTTTGTCGACTCAACCTCGCCGCAGGGCGAATGGGCGGTCAGGGCCACGCCGACCGCGGGAAGGTCGACATAGACGATGTCTCCGAGGGCGTCCTGGGCGTAGTCGGTGATGCCGAAGACCACGGTGCCGTCGGCCGTCTCGCGCAACCACTCGTGCTGAGCGGTGTATCGAGCGTCTTCGGGGACCATATTTCCTCCCGGGGCCAGCGGACGTCGACGAACCTATCCGGCGGCAAGTCCCCGATCAAGGACGACCCCTAGGCGGGCGGAGCGGGCGCGGATACGCGCTCGATCATGGCCGCCCACTCCGCGCCCACCTGCATCGCTCGAGCGTAGGTGGGCGCCTCGATCCACAGGCGGGTGAGCGGCTCCTGGTCGTCGGGTAGGACCAGGCACCAGGACCCGTCATCCTCGAGGACGCGGACTCCGTCGGTGATGTCGATGGCGCGACTGCCCGCATGCTCTTGCGCGGCACGCATCACGGACGCCTTCGCTGCCCACGGAGTCGGCACGGCATGTCGCACCGAGACCGTCCGCGGAATTCGCGCATCGATGGCGCTCAGGGTGAGCTGCGTGCGTGCTACGAGGCCGAGCAGCGCGAGGGCTGTGGCAATGGCGTCTCGCTGACCACCCATGCCGCCAATGGCGAATCCACCGAGTCCATCCGATCGCATCAGGGCATCCGGTGCGTCGATACCTTCGAGGAATGTGCGGCTTGCCGGCACGCGTTTGACCTCCACGCCGTGGAAGTTTGCGACCTGCTCCGCAACACGAGACGTCGTGACCGGCAGGACAACGTGCCCGCCCTGGCTTTCGGCCGCGACGAGGTCCATGACGACGAGAAGGGCTCGGTCGTCATCGAGGACCTGGCCGAGCTCGTCGACCAGCGCCAACCGCTCGCCCGTGGAGTCGATAGCCAACCCCATGCTCGCTCCCGTGGCGACGACGCGCTCGGCCAGCAGGCGAAGGCTGGATTGACGGTCATCGTGTAGGGGGGTCGCACGCGCCACCTCGATCCGGCCGCCAAGCATGACCAGGTCGACATCCACTCCGGCCAGGATCGTGGGTAGCACCAGCGCCGAACTGCCGCCGGACGCGTCGACGACGACGGTGAGGTCAGCCGACGAGACACCGTCGAGGGGCACCTTGGCCCGCAGGGTCGTTGCGTAGTGGTCCAGGGCCTGGTCGGGCAGGACGAGGTCGCCGACTTCGCCGGGGAAGGGCCGACGGAACTCGCGGCGATCGAGGATTCGCTCCAAGCGCTTGGCCTGGCTCTCGGAGATGTCACCGCCGTTGGCGTCGAGGATGACGATGTCGATGCGCTCGGGCCGCCCGGCAGATGCCCGCACCATGATGCCAGCGGACGCATGGTGCGCGATGTCGTGGCGAAGCACCGGCGCTGGTACGACGCGATGATCGCGAACGTCCAGACCGGCCGCGGTGAAGGCGCCGACGAGCAGACCCGCATAGGCCCGAGCGGTCCTCGAGTGGTCGCGCCCCACCGCGATCGCGCCGTCCTTCGGCAGCGTGCTGGCCAGGGCGGACGCTAGGCGCACCGCAGTGTCGGGAGTGATATCAACCGAGACCGTCCCGCAGATGCCTCCGGCACCTACCCGCCGCCGTTGGCCCTGGGCCTCCCATACGACCGAGCCGTGCACGATGGCTCCGGCCTCGATCGTCCGGCCCGGGTAGACCAGGCTGCCCGGCGCGACGTCGACCTCCTGCTCGAGCGAGCACTCGTCCGCGACAACCGCCGCCTCTCCGACGCGCGAGCCCGCCCCAAGATCAACCGACCGACCTATGACGCAACCGCGCAGGTTGGAGTCGACGTCCGCGAAGACACCGTCCAGCAGGACCGCGCGCTCTACGACCGATCCCCGGCGAATGACCGCGTTGGCACCGATCACCGAATGAGCAAGCACCGAGGCTCCGCCCTCGACCGCCGAGTGCGAGCCGAGATAGACGGGGCCGACGATGGTGGCGCCCGCGTCGATGCTCACGCCGTCGCCCAGCCATACTCCAGGGCTCACCTCTGACCCCGGAATCGTCAACTGGACCTTGCGCTCCAAGACGTCGATCTGGACGCGACGGTAGGCGGCGATATCGCCGACGTCTTCCCAGTAGCCGCCGCTCACGAAGGCGCCGACGTGCAGTCCCTGGGCGAGCAAGCGAGGCAGCACATCCGAGGACCAGTCCTGTGGCCCTTCGTCCGGGATCATCTGCACGACCTGCGGCGAAACGGCGTAGATCCCGGTGCTCACCGCATCGGTGAACACCTCTCCCCAGGCCGGCTTCTCGGTGAAGCGCCGCACGCGTCCATCCGGGTCGGCGTCCACCACCCCGAACTCCCGGGGGTCGTCTCGCCGAGCCAGGCAGATGCTGAGCAGTGCCCCGGTCTCGCGGTGTCGAGCCATGAAGGCACTCAGGTCTATGTCCGTGACGGCATCTCCGGACATAACGAGGAAATCGTCATCGAACTGCGCTGCTGCCGCCCGCACGCCGCCCGCTGTGCCCAGGGGCCGGTGCTCGGTGGCATAGGCAAGAGCAAGACCCAGGTCGGAACCATCGCCGAGGTATGCGCGGATCAGGGTCGCAAGATGCTGGACGGTGAGGGTGGCGTCGGTGACGCCGTGTGACTGTGCCAGGCGCAGGACGTGACCCAGCATGGGCTCTCCCACCACCGGCAGGAGAGGCTTGGGGACGGAGGTGGTGAGCGGACGTAGTCGGCTGCCGAGGCCGCCGGCCATCACCACCGCTCTCATCGCTACCTCCCGGCGCGCAGGACCCTTCGGGCCTGCTCGACGTAGAGCACCGCCGCGTACCAGTAGAGCGCAGTGCCCCAGATGACGAAAGCCCACCCCAGGGCGCCCAGCACCTGCTCCCAGTCGGCGGCCCCGGCCCCCACGAGGACGAAGGGGAAGCCCCAGAAGAGTGCGAAAGTGGCCGCCTTGCCCAGGTAGTGCACCGGCAGCGCGGTCAGCCCGTGGCTGCGCAGGGCTGGCACGAGAGACAGCAGGACGAGTTCGCGCAGCACCAGGAGGCCGACGAGCCACCAGGGAATGAGTGAGCGCAGGGCGAGGCCGATAAGTGTTGCCGCAATCGTCAGGCGATCGACGAGTGGATCAAGGACCTGCCCCAGCCGCGTAATCTGGCCAGTGCGGCGGGCGATGACCCCATCGAGGTAGTCCGTGATGCCCGAGACCGCGAGCACGAATACACCCCAAAGGTCTGCCTGAGCGCCCAGGACCAGCCAGAGGAAGACGGGGATGAGGAGCAGTCGCAGGACACTCAACGCGTTGGGAACGGTGACGATCCGGTCATCGGGGGCGTTGCTCACGCGTGACGACCCCGGGGCCGTGGACCGGCTATCAGCGATGCACCCAGGAGGACGAGGAGCAGGCCCCCGAGTCCAGCTGCGGTCGCGGTGACGGCCGCTGACTGCAGCGTCCGCGATGCCTGGGCTAGGCGGTATTCCAGCCGAAGATCAGTTTTCACGCCGGGCGACGCGTCCGGGTGCATGATCACCAGGGCGCGGCCATCCAGTGAACCGGCGTCGATTTCGGCCGGGCTGCCGACGGCCTTGCGCGTCCAATCTAGTGCCGCATCCGGTGGGGTGGGCGTGGAGTTTCCCGGCACGTCGACGATGCCCCATGTCCCGCCGTCGTACCGCTCGGCAACCGCGTAGGGCGTGCCGCCGAGGAAGGCGTCGACGGCACCGGAGGGTGCGATACCCACGAAGACGTCGCCTGACTTGTCGGGTCGGGCAGCAAGGAGGACGAAGTCTCCTTCGGCACGGATAAGTGCGTCGATATCGATTCCCGCTGCCGTCATTGCGCTCTCTATCCGGGCGGGCAGTCCATCTGTTGAGATTGAGGGCACTACGCCGGTGATGACTATGGCGGCCGTCGGCGGCGGCGCACCCACAGTGCCGAGGGACTGGCCCAGGACACCTGCGCGGCCGACCACCGCGTGAAGCGCCATGGCAGAACCCGCCGCAGCGACGCCGACCGCAATGGCTAGGGTGCCGATCACCAGGGCAACGACGCCCACGGTCAGGCGCAACCAAGACCGGCCGGTCATGCCCCAGTCTTAGCGGCTGCGGTCATGAGTCCCAAGCACATCTCATCGGTGGTGCCATCGCCCCACACGATGTAGCGAGGCTCGGTGTCCTGGAGGGCCGGCAGGAGCTTGCGCAATGCAGTGTCATGCGTGCAGGTCACCGTCACGGTGTCTCCGGCCTTGAGCTCGTAGGGCTCCTTGAGCGGGACGCCGCCCTGGTGGTCGAAGTTGTATGTCTCCACGTCGAGAAGCACCTTCTCGCGAGGTGTGCCGGTGTTGGCCACGATCGTGATCGATCGGCCCAAGAGGTGCATGTGCCCGGCAGCCGAGTAGACCGTCATGTCGTCGTTGACGTCGTGGGTGCACGACTGCGTAGCGCTCGCCTTCGGCTCGACGAGGTCGCCGCCGCAGATGAACTGCAGCCCCCAGATGGTGCGCAGGGCCTCGCCGCCGAAGCGCTCGATCGTGTCTGCCACAGCAGCCTCGCGATCACAAAGTGGTCCGGTCTCCTGTGGAGCACAGGGCAGCTCGACGGGTGCCGGCAGGAGGACGGTTTCCAGCTTGCGCAAGTCGTCGGTGCCCGGGGAGGTTCGCAGTTGAACCGATGTCATGTCGGGCCCGGCACCAGCGAGGGTGTTGTAGTGCACCTGGAGGATCACGCTGCTTCCGGCGGGCAGGTAGACGCCGGTGCCTTCGGGGTAGCGATATTCGCGTCCTCCGGGGGCCCATGCGGCGAGCCACGGCGCCGAGTCGAGTGAGCGGACCGCGTCGTCATTGGCGACCGACGGAAGATCGGGTCCACCGAAGCAGCTCCACCCCTGCCCGGGATCGTGCTGGTCACGTGCCTTGGCCGCCGCCAGTTGGGCAGGCTGGACGCGATACAGGATCGCGTGGTGGACCACCTCGGGATTGTCGGGAAGGAAGCGGACGCCGGTGATGAAGCGGTCCTCGCTGATCCCGGTCGGTACCAGGAAGCAGCGGTAGTCGTCGGTGGATTTCCCCTGAGGAGTTGGCGTGTAGGCATCGGCCAGGCCGACCGACACGATGCCGGGAGCAACCTCGACCGGCTGTGGGGCCGGCGATGCGGAGATCTCGGCGGCCGGGGATTTCTCCGCGGGCATCGGTTCGGCGGTGGAGCCGGCACCTGAGGCGCACCCAGCCGCGAGGACGCAGGCGGCCAGAACGGGCACGAGGCGCATGGGCACATTCCCATCGTAGGGCACGCGGGCGTGTTCAACAGTTCCACGTGAGGATCGCGTGCTGCGTGCGCTCGAAGCCCAGCCGGCACACTGCCCCGGCGTCCAGGATCCACAGGCGGCCATCTCGGGCGGGCAGCCCCAGCCATGTCGCGGTGAGGATCCGCAGGACGTGACCGTGCGCGATGAGCGCGCAGGTGCCCCCGGAGTCCACGATGGGAGCACATCGCCTCAAGACACGCTGGCACCGGATCGCTACGTCTTCCACCTGCTCCCCCGATGTCGCACCCGGCGGAATCGGGCTCTTCCACACAGTCCACTCGGGGTCGTGGAGCTCGGCGCGGATGTCGGCCGTGGTGCGGCCCTCCCACGCGCCGTAGTCCCACTCGAGCAGGTCGTCATCGATCTCAGCGGGCCACAGTCCCGCGAGCTCGGCCGTACGACGTGCGCGCTGAAGGGGGCTGGACAAGATGAGCGCCGGCGCCGCGTCGGCCAGAGGGTCCCGCAGGCTGGCCGCGCGCTCCTCCCCCGCGGCCGTGAGCGGGAGATCGCTCAGGCCGGTGTGGCGCCCGGACTTCGACCATTCGGTCTCGCCGTGCCGTAGCAGGATGATCTTGCCGGCGCTCAAAACGACTTCCGCATGCGCAAGGCGTAGCACGCGACTGCGACCGCGGCGGCCACATTGAGCGAGTCGATGCTCGATTCCATCGGGATCCGAGCGCGAACGTCGCACGTGGCCTGCTCGTCAGCCGAAAGCCCCGGCCCCTCGCCGCCCGCGACGAGCGCCACGTCGCCAGCGCATGACCGCAGGGCGAAGTCCAGTGCCGGCGCACTCGGATCGGGAGTGAGGGCAACGAGAGGGCGACCAGCGAGGTCTTGACTTGACACCGGCCACTCGCGGAACCGCGCCCACGGGGTGGTGATCACGGCGCCCATCGATGACTTGATCGCACGCCTGTAGAGCGGGTCCGCGCAGCGTGGCGACAGCACGACCCCTGTGATGCCCATGGCGGTGGCTGAGCGTATGGCCAGCCCCACGTTGGTGTGATCCACCAGATCGCCGAGAACGAGGATGTCTCCGGCCCTACGCGTGATGTCGTCGATGTCGCCGGCAGGTGGCCGTCGAACGCACGCAAGGGCGCCTCTGTGCACGCGATAGCCCGTGAGGCTTTGCAGGTGGTCTTCCTCCAGGACGTAGGTCGGGCCGCGCCAGTCGCCGAGGCACTCCCCCAGCCGGTCGAGCCACTTGGGTGCTGTCAGGACGGACTCGATCTCGAGCCCCGCGGCGACGACGCGCTCGATGACGAGCAGTCCCTCGGCCATGAAGATGCCCGCCTCTGGCTCGAGGGTGCGTCGCAGGTCGACGTCGGTGAGATCACGGAAGGCAGCCAGTCGAGGATCGGCCGCGGTGTCGATGCGTAAGACCTCCAGGTGCGGGGGCGCCATCACGGCGGCGAGTCCCCGCGGACGTCCTCCTGCTCCACCAGTGCGTCCCGATCGGCCAGGCGCCGCAGCGACGCGAGTGGCTGGGCGAGTCGGTGGTTGCCCGAGAGTCGGTCGGTGTTTCTATCGAGGAACCACCAGTAGCCCGCGGTGAAGGGGCAGCCGCGATCACCCACCCGATCCGACGGACGATAGGCGCATTCCTTGCAGAAGTCGGTCATGCGATTGATGTAGGCACCGCCCGCGGCGTAGGGCTTCGTTGCCATGAGACCACCGTCGGCATAGAGCGCCATGCCGACGACGTTGGCGGCCATGACCCACGGATAGGCATCGACGTAGTTGCGGGTGAACCACTCGGTCGTCGCGGTCGGCTGGTAGCCGCGCTGCAGGGCCCAGTTGCCGAGGACCATCAAGCGCAGGATGTGGTGGTTCCACCCGCGGTCGCGTACGTCCGCCAGGCTCGACGCCAGGCACCGCGCCTGAGTGGCATCAGCATCGAGGGTGTCGAACCACGGTGGCAGAGGTGCGTGGGCGTCGAGGGCGTTGGAGTGCGTGACGTAGTCCTCGCCGAAGTGCCAGTACAGGTGCCAGACGTAGTCGCGCCACCCCATGACCTGTCGGACGAAGCCCTCCACGCTCGCGAGGGGGGCATCGCCGCGATGTAAGGCCTCGACGACGCGGGCGATCGCTTCACCCGGATGCAGGAGGCCGAGATTCATGGGGGCGGACAGCAGGCTGTGCGCCATCGCCCAGTCGCCCGTGAGAGCAGCGTCCTCGTAGGGGCCGAACTCCGACAGCCGATGGGTGACGAAGTCATCGAGGGCCTGGAGCGCCTCGGCCCGGGAGGCCGCGAAGAGCCGCGGGCCCTCTCGACCGCCGAATTCGATGCCGTCGTCCCGCTGCCACCGCGCCATGTCCTCGCGCGCTTCCGCATCGATGTCGTCCTCCACCGGGGCCCACGGATGGGGCAGGCCGAGGGTCGTGGCGCCCTTCGGAGGGGGCAAGCGGTTGTCGGCGTCGAAGTTCCAGCGTCCACCCTCGGGTTCGTCGCCGATCATGAGAATGCCGGTACGCGAACGGCTCCACCGGTAGAAGTCCTCCTGCAGTAGGCGCCGCTTGCCGCGCGTGGCGGCCCACTCGCGGAAGTCGGTCTCGCTGGTCATAAATCCGCGCGACGGCAGGACCTCCACGCCCAGTTCGCGCACGAGGCGCCGTGCCTGCCATGACGTGGGATCGCAGGCGCTGAGCGGCTCGTCAATCGTGCATACTGCCTCGCGATAGGTCTCCGCGACGACGAGTCGGGCCCGGGGACCGAGCTCAGCGGCCCGGTGCCGGATAGCCGAGAGGATCAGCTGGGCCTTGGCGCGGTGGTATCGCCGTCGCCGGAAGGCGGCCTTGCTCACGACGAGAAGGACCTGCTGCGCGCCGTCGTCGCCCGGGTCGGTCTCAGGCCCGAGGAAGTGCGGCCCGAGCTGGTCGCCAAAGAGCCAGCGACGAGCGCCTAATTTCGTGCCCGAGCGAGCCAACGCCCCTCCCGACGATCGATGGTGATGGGAAGTCCGTAAGCGGTGGTCAAGTGCGCATCGGTGAGCACCGTGTCGATCGCCCCTGCCGCGATGACCTGTCCCCCGCGCAGCAGCATAGCGTGCGTTGTGCCGGCGGGGATCTCCTCGACGTGATGGGTCACCAGGATCGTCGTGGGAGCGTCCTGGGCCCTCGCCATGTCCTCGAGGCGCTGCACCAATGCCTCCCGGCCGCCGAGGTCGAGCCCCGCGGCGGGTTCGTCCAATAGCAGCACCTCGGGATCGCTCATGAGGGCACGTGCGATCTGGGTGCGCTTTCGCTCCCCGTCGGACAGGGAACCGAACGACCGATGCGCGAGATCGAAGACACCAAGGCGCTCCAGGAGGGCATTTGCGCGACGCACGTCAGCGTCGGAATACTCCTCGCGCCACCTGCCGGTGATGCCCCATGAGGCCGTGAGCACGACGTCGTGGACCTTCTCGCGCGCCGGGATCGCCTCAGTGATGGTGGTGCCGACCAGCCCGATGCGCGGCCGCAGATCGAAGACGTCGCTCATTCCCAATGGCTCGCCGAGGATGCACGCGGTCCCGCGCGTGGGATGAAGCCGCGTGGCGGCGATGCTGATCAGGGTGGACTTGCCCGCCCCGTTGGGCCCGAGCAGGACCCAGCGATCGTCGGCGCGGACGGTCCAATCGATGTCACTGAGAATCCATGCCGTGCCACGGCGTACGCCGACACCCTGCATCTGCACGACCTCGTTTGTCACGACGACAACCTATCCAGTGCAGGCGACCCTGAGGTCCCTGCTGGTCGGCCGACGCCCGTAGGCTCGGCATGTGGACGGCACCCTCCTGGCGATCCTGAGCGGGCGTGACCGTCCGGGTGTGACGACCGCCCTCCTGGACTCGCTGCGTCACACACGCACGGTGGTTCTCGACATGGAGCAGCTGGTTGTCCGAGGGCGGCTCATCCTGGCTGTTCTCCTTGGCGTCGGAGCCCATGACGTTGGCGACGTCCGGGCCATCGTCCACGAGGTCGCCGTCCGCGTCGGCATGGAGGTCGAGACGGTCCCGGGCGCGAATGAGGTTGTCGCGGCCCGCCGGGGTCGCATACACGTGACGGTCATCGGCTCCCCGCTCCCGCCGGGGGCGGTAGCCGATCTCACCTGGGAGCTGGCTGACCGCGGGTGGAACATCGACCGCATCCGGCGCATCGCGTCATATCCGGTCACGGCGGTCATCTTCGAGGCCTCAGGAGACGAGGACGTCGTCGGCTTGCGGCGAGCGCTTGCCGAGAGGTCGCGCGTACTGAGCGTCGATGTCGCCGTGCAGCATGCGGGGCTCGACCGACGCGGCCAGCGGCTGATCGTGATGGACGTCGACTCCACCGTCATCCAGGACGAGGCGATCAACCTGCTTGCGGCGGCAGCGGGCCAGGCAGACGCGGTCGCGCAGATCACGGAGGAGGCGATGCATGGCGACCTGGATTTCGCCGAGTCCCTGCGACTTCGGGTCGCTGCCCTCGAAGGGCTTCCCGAATCAGCGCTCGCCGAGGTGGCCCAAGCTGTCACGCTGACACCGGGTGCGCGAACCCTGTGCCGCACCTTGAAGCGCCTGGGCTTTCACGTGTGCCTTGTCTCCGGTGGCTTCGAGGAGGTGGTGGTTCCCGTGACGTCTGGCCTTGACATCGATCGCATCCGGGCCAATCGCCTGGAGGTCGTCGACGGTCGGCTCACAGGGCGGGTCGTCGGAGATATCGTCGACCGAGTTGGCAAGCGCCGTGCGCTGGAGGACTTCGCGGCCGAGCTGGGCGTGCCACTCTCGCGCACGATCGCCGTCGGCGATGGCGCAAATGACCTCGACATGCTGGAGGCGGCAGGGCTCGGCGTCGCCTTCAACGCCAAGCCCGCGGTGCGCGCAGCGGCCGACACGTCGCTGTCAGTGCCCTACCTCGACTCGGTGCTGTTCCTCCTTGGCGTGACGCGCGAGGAGATCGAGGAGGCGGACGCCGCCGATGTTTCGCGGTGAGTGACCTAGCCCCGCGGGACCGCGAATGCCTGCAGACACGCAGACCGGGCCAGATCGGCCCAGGAACCATCGCCTTCCAGCACGGCGATCCCCGACGTGGGGTACTTCATCGCCATGCGGCCCAGCGCTTCCGGATCGCCGTCGGTGGCGAGACGTGCGGCAAGATCTGCCAGCGCGGGGTTGTGCCCGACCAGCAGGGCACTGTGGGCGGAGTCCGGGATCGTGCGAACGACGTCGAGAAGGGTCGACGTGGCCGCTTCGTAGATGCGTGGCTCCGTGCACACCTCGTCGACTACGCGCACGGACTCTCCGGCGAGCTGCCACGTCTGCTGGGCGCGTGCCGCGCTGGATACCAGCACGACGTCGATCTCGCCGACGTTGTCGCGAAGCCACGCACCGGCGGCCGGCGCATCCCGCCGTCCTCGAGCATTGAGGGGACGATCGTGGTCGCGCACGCCGGGCGGGTAGTCCGACTTCGCGTGGCGCAGGAGGATGAGCCTGCGCACGTCACGCGCCCTGCGAGTGCACGCCACCGTCCACGTGAACGATTTCGCCGGTGGTGGCGGGGAACCAGTCCGACAGCAGAGCTACGCATGCCCTGGCCGCGGGAACGGGATCGTCGAGGTCCCACCCGAGCGGAGCACGGTCCTGCCACACCTGCTCGAAGTCCTCGAACCCCGGGATGCTCTTGGCCGCCATCGTGCGGATGGGGCCGGCGGCGACGAGGTTGACTCGGATGCCCTGCGGACCGAGGTCGCGAGCCAGGTAGCGCGATGTCGACTCGAGAGCGGCCTTGGCCACGCCCATCCAGTCGTAGGTCGGCCACGCGACGGTGGCATCGAAGTCCAGTCCCACGATGGCCCCGCCGGGCCGCATGAGCGGCAGGCAGCTCACCGCCAGCGACTTCAGCGAAAACGCCGACACCTCCAGGGCCGTCGCCACGTCGATCCACGGAGTGCTCAGAAATCGACCGCCGAGCGCGCTCTCGGGCGCGAATCCGATCGAGTGGACGACCCCATCAAGACTCGGGGCGCTCTGCGCGACTCGCTCGGCCAGCGCGTTGAGATCGTCGGAGGACGTGACATCGAGCTCGACGACGACGGCCTCGCTGGGCAGGCGGCTCGCGGTGCGGCGCGTCAGTGACAGTGCCCTGCCGAAAGAGGTCAGGACCACCGTCGCCCCTTCCTGCTGGGCGAGCTTGGCCACGTGGAAGGCAATGGACTGGTCCGTGAGCACTCCCGTCACCAGAACCGTGCGACCGTCAAGGATGCCCATCGTGTCCCCTCTCAGTGACCCATGCCGAGTCCGCCGTCCACGGGGATGACCGCTCCCGTGATGTAGCCCGCGTCGTCACCCGCGAGGAAGGCGACCACCCGGGCGATCTCGTCGGGTTCCGCCAGCCTGCCGAGGGGCACCTGCCGCAGGATCTCGGCCGTGCGCTCCTCCCCCAGGACGGCCGTCATGTCGGTGTCGACGAATCCGGGTGCCACGACGTTGACGGTGATCCCGCGGCCGCCGAGTTCGCGCGCCAGTGAGCGCGCGGCGCCGACCAGGCCGGCCTTGGACGCCGCATAGTTCACCTGCCCCGCTGAGCCCAGCGCCCACACGACGCTCGACACGAAGACGATGCGGCCGCGGCGCGCCCGGACCATGGCGCGGGCCGCACGGCGAGCACACCTGATCGCGCCCACCAGGTTGGTCTGCAGGACATCGTCGATATCGGCATCGGGCATGCGCATGACAAGGCCATCGCGCGTGATACCTGCGTTGGCCACGAGGACGTCGATGGGCCCGACGTCGGACTCGACCCGATCGAACGCCGCGTCAACGGACTCCGATGACGTGACGTCGATGGCAACCGACGTAAGCCCGTCCGGCGCGTCACCGGAGCGAGATCCCACGACGGCGGTCCAGCCAGCGGCGCGCAGCGCCTGCGCGGCAGCAAGGCCGATTCCGCGATTACCCCCGGTCACCAGGGCTACGCCTGCCATGTGGACCTCACGAGCCGCGACGTTAGCGGTTTGGCGCCCGGCACCTGACGAGGGGTGGCCCGTGGCAGGATCGCGACATGGCCTGGGGCGCGGTGCGGAAGGGGCGGTCGCTCGACCGCCTCCTGAACTTCGCCGATGCCGTCGTCGCGGTGGCCATCACGCTGCTGGCCCTCCCCCTTGTCGACATCGAGGGGCCCCAGGAGGGGCAGAGCATGCTCGACGTGCTCCAGGCGAACCATGGGCAGATCCAGACGTTCGTGGTCACCTTCCTGGTCGTCGGGCTCCTGTGGAACATCCACAACCGCATCGTGAACCACCTGGCCGCCTACGACAGCGCCATCTTCTGGCTCGTTCTCCTGTGGCTGCTCGGCTTCGTCTTCCTGCCGTGGCCCAGCCGCCTCTACGAGGGCGTGACCTTCGACTCAACGCTCGCGCGCAGCGGTGAGATGACGGGTCCGGCGATGATGTACTGGCTGACGCTTGCCTACATCTGCCTGATCGGGGCCCTCACCGTCCGGCACATGACACGCCACCCCGAGCTCATCGAGCCGGCCGACCGCGAATTCTGGGATCGCATGCAGGCGTCCCCGGCCAGGTGGCGGGGAGTGGCCTACACGAGCATCTTCGTGATTGCCGCCGTCTGCAGCTACTTCGTCTTCTGGCTCGGCAACTACATGCTGCTGCTGCTGATCCCGGCGTCGATCCTCCTGCGGCAGCCGTCGACCTCGGAATCCGATTCAAAGTGAGCACGCCACTCGAAGCGGCTCTCGAGCGGGCGCAGGCCCTGGGAGCGGCGCACGCAGACGCCAGGCTCGTGAGCACACGCAATGGCGCATTGTCGCTGCGTGACGGCGAGCTTGAGGCGTCCATCGACCAGGAGTCCGCCGGCATCGGCGTCCGGGTCATCGTCGACGGCGCGTGGGGATTCGCGTCTTCGGACATCTGCACCCCTGACGAAGCGCGCGCACTGGCCGATCGCGCCGTGTCGATGGCCCGCGTCAGCAGGGCACTCACGACTCGCTATGTCGAGCTCGCGCCCGAGCCCGTCTACGCCGGCACCTGGGAGTCCCCCTACGAGATCGACCCCTTCGATGTCCCCGAGTCCGAGCGCATCGCCCTCATGGCCGAACGCAGCCGACTCCTGATGGGCGATGCGCGCGTGGCCCATGTCGACGCCCGACTCCTGGTAGTCCGCGAGTCCGTCGAGTACGCCGACTCCGCGGGCACGCGCACCTCCCAGGTGCGCAGGCGCATCGAGGCCGAGTGGGCCGCCACCGCGATCGACCCCCGCGGCGGGGCGTTCGAGACCATGGCCACGACGGCACCGCCGGTGGGCCGAGGCTGGGAGTACGTCGTCGGCAAAGGCGCGAACGTCGGCGGCGCGCGTCCGTGGGACTGGGAGGACGAGCTCTCGCGACTGCCGGAGCTCGTCGACGAGAAGCTGCGGGCCCCTAGCGTGGAGCCTGGCCGGTACACCCTCGTCATCCATCCGACGAACCTGTGGCTCACCATCCACGAATCCGTGGGGCACGCGACCGAACTCGATCGCGCGCTCGGCTACGAGGCCAACTACGCGGGCACCTCCTTCGCCACCCCGGACAAGCTCGGCACCTTTCGCTATGGCTCTCCCCTGATGCACGTGACCGGCGATCGCCAGGCAGCCTTCGGCCTGTCCACCGTGGGCTGGGACGACGAGGGCGTCGCGGCCCAGACCTGGGATCTCGTGCGCGATGGAGTGCTCGTCGGATACCAGCTCGATCGATCCATGGCGGCGGAGATGGGGCTCGGTCGCTCCAATGGCTGCGCCTATGCGGACTCCGCCGAGCACGTGCCGATCCAGCGGATGCCCAACGTGTCGCTGCAGCCCGATCCGCGCGGCGGATCGGTCGAGGACCTCATCGCTGGCGTCGATGACGGGCTGTACATCGTCGGTGACAAGAGCTGGTCCATCGACATGCAGCGCTACAACTTCCAGTTCACCGGCCAGCGCTTCCACCGCATCCGTCACGGCAGGCTCGACGGGCAGGTCAAGGACGTCGCCTACCAGTCGCGCACCCCGGACTTCTGGGGCTCGCTCGTGGCGCTGGGTGGTCCAGACACCTACCTCCTCGGCGGTGCCCTGAACTGCGGCAAGGGACAGCCGGGCCAGGTCGCCGCCGTGTCCCACGGTTGTCCAGCGGCGGTGTTCGATGGCATCAACGTGCTCAACAGTGCACGGGAGGGCGGATGATCCCGCCGCATGAGATCGCCGAGCGCGCCCTAGAAGCCGCGTCGGGCCTCGACGGTGCCGTGGCGATCGTCCATGCCACCTCCCGCGCGGATCTGCGATGGGCGCGCACCACCCTCACCACCAACGGCGAGTCGCGCCAGACCGACCTCACCCTCGTCGGCTTCCGGCGCTCGGGCGACGGGATCGCCACCGCCACGCTATCGCGATCACAGCCCGGTGCCGAGGACATCAGCGCGCTCGTCGAGAGACTCACCGCATCTCTCGCGACCGCTCCGGCCGCCGAAGACGCCTTCGACCTCGTCGAGCCCAGCGCACGAGTGGGAGCCGGCTGGGGAGATCCCCCCGCGCTGACGTCCAGTGCGTCGCTCGATCCGCTCACGTCGGCCCTCGGAGCCATGTTTGCCGGCCCATCCGAGATCGAGCTCTTCGGCTACGCCGAGCACGAGCTGACGACCACGTGGCTGGCGTCGTCGACGGGGCTGCGCCTGCGTCACGAGCAGCCGGCCGCCCGACTCGAGATCACCGCGAAGTCCCATGCCCGCACGCGCTCCGCCTGGTGGGGCATATCCGCCGATGACTTCCACGGCGTCGACCTGGCCACGGGCGAGGCCGAGCTTCGATGGGCTCTGAATGCCCAGGCCACGCGCGTGGACGTCGAGCCGGGCCGCCATCGCGCCATCCTCACCCCGGGCGCCATCGGCGACCTGATGGTGGACCTGTGGTGGTCGTCCAGCGCCCGCGAGGCCGTGGAGGGGCGCAGCGTTTTCAGCGCACCCGATGGCCGCACGCGCATCGGCGAGCGCCTGGGCGAGCGCGCGCTGACATTGAGCAGCGACCCCTTCGATCCCGTTATCCCCGCGGCGGCGTTCCTGTCGACCGCCGCGTCGTCCGACGCCGCATCCGTCTTCGACAACGGCCTGCCCCTCGGCAGGGTGGACTGGATACGCGAGGGCGTTCTCGAGCACCTGCTGACGCCGAGGTGGCTCGCGCATTCGCGTGGCATCCCGGCCGCGAGCAGCGCTGACACGCTGCGCCTGGCCGACTCCGCGGGCGCGGGTGGCGTGTCCGACCTCGTCGCCCGCACCGATGATGGCCTCCTCGTCACGTGCCTGTGGTACAACCGCGTCGTCGATCCGCAGACCCTGCTGCTGACCGGGCTCACCCGCGACGGTGTCTACGTCGTTCGTGGAGGCGAGGTCATCGGTGCGGCCGGCAACTTCCGCTTCAACGACTCCCCCGTCGCCGTGCTCGGTCGAATCAGCGACGCCGGTGTGACGCAGCGCACCCTGCCGCGCGAGATGGGTGACTATGCGGCCCGGGTCGCCATGCCCCCCGTCACGGTGGAGGACTTCCACTTCTCCACAGTGAGTGATGCCCTGTAGCGATCTCCAGCGTGCCGATCGCTCGATTTCGGCTTACGGTGTTCTGGTGCAGACCAACAGCCGGTCCACCGGAGCCGAGGTCTACTCGATCACGGGCGCACCGGAGAGCCTTTCTGATGAGCAGGGGCCGCGCACCCGTCGCTACCTGATCTCGATGTCCATCCGTACGGCCTGCGTCATCCTCGCCATCTTGGTGCCGGGGTGGCCACGCTGGGTGTTCCTTGCCGGGGCCGTTGTCCTCCCCTACCTCGCCGTCGTGGCCGCCAATGCAGGTCGGCGCCGCCGGACCTCGCCCGGACCCGCCCCCTTCCTTCCGCCGCTCGCGGCCCTGCCGCCCGGCCGTGGAGACCAGCGCACGTGATTACGGTGTCCTCATGTGGTCTCTGCTGAGGACACGTCGGTGGATTGCCTTCACGGCCCTCGTCCTTGCCGCTATCGCCGCATTTGGCCTGCTCAGTCGGTGGCAGTGGGAGCGGGCCGAGGAGCGTCGCGCCGATCGGGTCATGCTCGAGACCGAGGCCGCTGCCGAGCCGATCACCTGGTCTGCGGCGATCTCCCGGCCGGTGCCCTGGCAGCCTGTGACGATAACGGGCGAGTACGACGGCGCCGCGACGCAACTCATCCGCCAGCGTCCGCTCGACGGTCGTAACGGTTTCTGGGTGGCGACGCCACTGCTCCAGCCCGACGCTGCCAGGATATGGGTCAATCGCGGTTGGGTGCCCGTCGAGGGCAGCGCGACCGCTGCCCAGGCCCCACCCCCGGTGCCAACCGGCGAGGTCACGGTGACCGGCTGGCTGCGCGACGCCGAGCGCATGCCGAGCCCCCCACCCGGCGACCTGCCGGCCGGTCAGGCGGCCGCACTTGATCCGCGAGTTCTCGGCGGCCCTGACTCACCGCCCTTCTATGTGCAGGCAAGCGAATCGATCCCGAGGGAATCGACGGTGACCATCGTTGCCATGCCGGTGATCGACGAGGGTCGCAATGTCTCCTATGCCGTCCAGTGGCTGCTCTTCGCAGCCGTAGCGGTTGCCGGATGGCTCTTCTTCCTTCGCCGCGAGGCGCGCGACGATGCCGGGCGCATGGCAACCCGGGAAGAGGTGCCGTGGACCTCGGCTTGAGTGACCACGCCTATGTCGTGACCGCGGGCTCGCGGGGACTGGGATTCGCCACCGCGCAAGCCCTCGCCGGTGAGGGTGCCCGCGTACTGGTGGCGTCGCGCGATCAGGCCGCACTCGATCGAGCTTGCTCCGCACTCGGCCCGGACGCCGCGTCGCTGGCCCTTGACCTCGCCGCACCTGACGCGGCCGAACGCCTTCTCGGCTGCGCCGTGGACACACTCGGACGGATCGACGGCGTCCTAGTCAATGTCGGTGGTCCGGTCCCCGGTCGCAGCCTGGACTACACGGATGACCAGTGGCAGGCGGCGATCGAGGGGGTGCTCATGGCGTCGGTGCGGCTCATGCGCGCATTCGCTCCGCGGATCGCCCAGGGTGGCGCCATGCTCGCCGTGCTGTCCACGACCGTCCGCGAGCCGATCGAGGGACTGGGAGCAAGCAATGTCCTGCGACCGGGCCTGGCGATGCTCGTGAAGGAGTTGTCGATCGAGTTGGCACCTACCGTGAGAGTCAACGGGATCCTTCCCGGCAGGATCGCCACCGACCGCATGGTGGCGCTCACGCAGGGCGACGCCGACGCAACACACGCTGTCGAAGCGTCCGTTCCCCTCGGGCGTCTCGGAGACCCGGCGGAATTCGGCAGGGTCGCTGCCTTCCTGCTTTCTCCCGCGGCGTCCTATGTGACCGGCGCCTTCGTGCCGGTCGATGGCGGAATCCTGCGCGCTCCTTGGTGAGGCGCTCAGTCGGTGAACTGGGTGGCATAGAGGGTTGCGTAGAGACGACCTCGCGCAAGCAGTTCGTCGTGAGTCCCACGCTCAACGATGCGGCCCTCCTCGACGACCAGGATCACGTCCGCCTGACGCACCGTCGAGAGCCGATGGGCGATCACGATCGACGTGCGTCCGATGAGCGCCGAGGCAAGAGCTCCCTGCACGGCTGCCTCGCTCTCGGAGTCTAGGTGTGCCGTCGCCTCGTCGAGGATGACCACGCGCGGGGCCTTCAGAAGTAGGCGTGCGATGGCGATGCGCTGCTTCTCCCCTCCAGACAGTCGATAGCCGCGGTCACCGACGACTGTGTCGAGCCCATTGGGCAGTGAGTCGATGAACTCGAGGATGTGGGCTCCGCTCAGCGCCTTGCGAATGTCGGCCTCGGTGGCGTCCGGCGTCGCATAACGCAGATTGGCACCGATGGTGTCGTGGAACATGTGCGCGTCCTGGCTGACCACACCAATGGCCCCGCGCAGCGGCCCCAATTCGAGGTCGCGCACGTCGACCCCGCCGACCTCCACGCACCCGCTGGTGACGTCGTAAAGGCGTGGAATGAGGGCGCCAATGGTGGTCTTGCCAGCCCCCGATGGGCCCACGAGCGCGACGAGCTGACCAGGCTCGACACTGAAACTGACGTCGTGGAGAGCGGGGGCCTCGCTACGCGGCTCGACAGCGCGCGCCACTGACTCGAGTGAAGCGAGGGATACCTCGGCTGCCGTGGGATATCGAAAGACGACGTGGTCGAACCGGATGGCGAGCGGGCCCGTCGGGATCGGCACGGCCGCGGGTGACTGTCGGACAAGGGGTGGAAGGTCGAGCACTTCGAAGACGCGCTCGAAGCTGACCAGCGCCGTCATCACGTCCACGCGGACATTCGACAACGCCGTGAGCGGCCCGTAGAGCTGGGCCAACAGGGCGACCAGCGCAAGCAGCGTGCCTAGCGTGATCGCACCGGAAATGACCAGGTTGCCGCCGACCCCGTAAGTGACGGCCGTGGCCACCGAGCCCACCAGCAGAAGGGCGGTGAAAAACCACCTATTGGCCATCGCGATGGAGATCCCAGCGTCTCGCACCCGGGCGGCCCTTCCGGTGAACTCGTCCTGCTCATCGCGCGAGCGGCCGAAGAGGGTGACGAGCAGCGCTCCCGCGACATTGAAGCGCTCAGTCATCTGCGTGCTCATCTGCGCATTGACCTGCATCTGTTCCTTTGTAAGCGACTGCAGGCGTCGACCCATCCACCTCGCTGGAAAGAGGAAGAGCGGGACTAGGATGAGCGACAGGACGGTGACCTGCCACGACAGGAGGTACATCGTGATCAGGACGACGGTCACGGTGATTACGTTGCCCAAGACGCCACTGAGCGTAGAGGTAAACGCCTGCTGGGCACCGATCACGTCCGAGTTGAGCCGGGAGACAAGGGCGCCTGTCTGGGCGCGGGTGAAGAAGGCGATCGACTGCTCCTGTACGTGGCCGTAGACCTGGGCGCGCAGGTCGAAAATGAGGCCCTCCCCGATGCGTGCCGAATACCAGCGACCGACGATTCCAACGAGTGCGTCGAGGATGGCCAGGCCGGCGATGCTTAGGGCCAGGACCGTCACCAGGGTGGCATTGCCCTGGGTGATGCCGTTGTCAACGATCCCTCGAAAGAGGAGTGGCTGGGCAACCGTCAGGAGTGATGCGATGACCAGCGTGACCATGAAGGCGATCACCAACCCGCGATATGGACGCGCGTAAAGCAGGATGCGCCTGAGGACTCCCCGCTTCACGCGCTTGATCTGCGACGGATCGCGTGTCAGGGACTGATAGACCGACCAGGGGTTCACACCCGACACGTCAGCCGCCTAGGAGGGCGCGAAGGGATCTCAGTCGACCTGCCTGCGCCGAACGCTCTGCAGCTCGCTGCTCGGCCGCCGTGCGCTCCTCGGCACCGCGCAGGAGCGCGGTCAGGTCGCGGATGGCACCGCGCGGAGCGGCGCGAACGGCGGTGACGAAGCCCGAGACGGCTCGCTCAAGGTCGGGCGCAACTCGTGTGACGAAACCCAGCCGGTAGCCCTCCTCGGCGCTGACATCCCGACCTGTCGCGCAGATCTCGAGGGCCCGCCCGTAACCGACAGCGCGCACAAGTGGCGACGTGCCGGCAAGGTCGGGAACGAGGCCATAGGAGGTCTCGCGCATGGCGAAGCGAGCGTTCGGCGCGGCCAAGATCACGTCGCAGGCGAGGGCAAGTTGGAATCCGGCACCGATAGCGTGCCCGCGGACTGCGGCGATCGACAGTGGCTCGACCTCGCCGAGCCATGTGAACCCACCCTGAATCCGTTGGATCATGTCGTCTATCCCGGCGTCGTCCAGTGCCGCCATGGTCGTCAGCGATGCCTCGCCCGGGATTCCCTCGGGGGTGAACATCCGACGGTCCAGACCCGCACTGAAGGAGGGGCCCTCGCCCGTGACGACGATGGCATCGATCCTCTCGGGGTGAGCCTTCACGGCCGCGCCAACAGCCGCGAGGGCACGCCAGGTGGCCGGTGTCTGGGCATTGCGCGCCTCAGGTCGGTCGAGGGTGACCGTGAGGACTCCCTCGGTGAAGTCGAGGCAGAGCGATCCGTCCTCGAGGAGTTGCGGATCGACGAGTTCGGTGACTTCGCTCATGGCCCCTCCTCTCGAGCCGCGACAGGCCGATAGATCGTCACGCCAGTGACACCAGGTCAGCGTAGTCGTCATTCCACAGGTCCTCATCGCCCTCGGGGAGGATCACGACCCGCTCTGGACCAAGTGCCCTTACGGCACCCTCGTCATGGGTGACCAAGACAACGGCGCCCCGGTAGCCATGAAGTGCGCGCAGGATCTCCTCGCGGCTCGCGGGATCGAGGTTGTTTGTCGGCTCGTCCAGTAGCAGCACGTTGGCACTTGACACGACCAGCAGTGCCAGAGCCAGTCGCGTCTTCTCTCCACCCGACAGGACCGACGTCGGCTTATCGGCATCGTCTCCGGTGAAGAGAAAGGATCCCAGGATGCGGCGGCACTCGGTCTCCGGCAGCGCGGGCGCCGCTGCGACCATGCTTTGGAGCACGCTGCGAGATGGGTCGAGCGTCTCGTGCTCCTGGGCGTAGTAGCCGATTCGGGCGCCATGTCCGAGGTTGATCTCTCCCGTGTCGGGCGCGTCGAGCCCGGCCAGGATCCGCAGCAGCGTGGTCTTCCCCGCTCCATTGAGACCGAGGATGACGACCCGCGACCCTCGGTCGATGGCAAGGTCGATGTCCGTGAACACCTCCTGCGACCCGTAGGAGCGCGATAGGCCACGGGCCATGAGCGGCGTCTTGCCGCACGACGCTGGATCAGGGAACCGAATGCGCGCCACGCGATCAGAGGCCCGCTGCGCCTCGAGCCCGGAGACGAGCCGCTCGGCCCGTTTCAGCATGCTCTGTGCGGCACGGGCCTTCGTTGCCTTGGCGCGCATACGCTCGGCTTGCTCGCGCAGGGAACTGGCCTGCTTCTCGGCATTGGCGCGCTCTCGCCTGCGACGCCGTTCGTTGGTCTCGCGCTGCTGCAGGTAGGCCTTCCAGCCCATCGAGTAGGAATCGATCTCCGCCCTGGTCGCGTCGAGGTGAATGACGGTGTTGACGGTGGACTCCAGCAGCCCTGCATCGTGGCTGATGACGATAAATCCCCCGGGATATGACGCGAGGAAGCGACGCAGCCAGCCTATCGAGTCAGCGTCGAGATGGTTGGTCGGCTCGTCGAGCAGGAGCACGTCGTAGCCCCCGAAGAGGATGCGGGCAAGCTCGATGCGTCGACGTTGCCCCCCGGAGAGCGTGCCCAGTGCCTGTCCCAGGACGCGCTCGGGCAGGCCAAGGCTTGCCGCGATGCTCGCGGCTTCCGCGTCTGCCGCGTATCCACCGCGACTTTCGAATTCCCTGGTGGCGACGTCGTAGGCGCGCATCGCACGCTCGCGCTCCTGATCGTCCTCACTCCCCATGCGGTCTGCCGACTGGTGCATGCGGCCGGCGGCGTCCGCAAGCCCACGCGCGCCGAGGATGCGGTCGCGCGCCCTGACGTCGAGGTCACCGGTGCGCGGGTCCTGAGGCAGATAGCCGACGGTGCCCGAACGCGTGATCGTGCCGGCTGCCGGGAGCCCCTCCCCCGCCAGGACCTTTGTGAGCGTGGTCTTGCCGGCGCCGTTGCGCCCGACGAGACCGATCCGGTCCCCGGGACCCACGCGAAGGGATGCTTCCGCCAGGAGCAGGCGTGGTCCGGCGCGAAGTTCGATGCCGGATGCGCTGATCACAAGGCGCTTAGCCTACGTCAGACGTTGAAGCCCAGGGCACGCAGCATCTCGCGGCCATCGTCGGTGATCTTGTCGGGACCCCATGGTGGCAGCCACACCCAATTGATGGCGAAATCCTGCACGACGCCGTCGAGCGCCGCGCGCGTCTGGTCTTCGATCACGTCGGTGAGGGGGCATGCTGCCGAGGTAAGCGTCATGTCGAGTGTGGCTCGATTGCCCTCGTCTATGTGCACGTCGTACACCAGGCCCAGGTCGACGACGTTTATGCCGAGCTCGGGGTCCACGACGTCCTTCAGGGCCTCCCAGACCTCCTCGGAGGTGCTCTGGGTCATGTCATGTCTCCTTCGGTCGCTCGGACAACTGCATCCTTCCAAGCCATCCACGGGAGAAGGGCGCACTTCACGCGCGCCGGATACTTCGACACGCCTGCAAATGCCACGGCGTCGCCCATGATCTCCTCGTCACCTTGAAGCGCGCCCTTGGACTGCAGCATCTCCTGGAAGCGGTCGAGGAAGGCGAGCGCTTCGTCGAGGGGGTGACCGACGACGGAGTCAAAGAGCACGCTTGCCGATGCCTGGGAGATTGAGCAGCCCTGGCCCTCGTAGGACACGTCTTCGACGACGACGACCCCGTCGCGAGTCTTCAGATGAAGGCGCAGGTCGATTTCGTCTCCGCATGTCGGATTGACGTGGTGGACCTGCGCCTCGAAGGGCTCACGAAGTCCGCGTCCTTGGGGATTGCGGTAGTGGTCGAGGATGATCTCCTGGTAGAGGTCTTGCATCAGTGGAACCCAAAGACACCGCGCACGCCGTCGAGCGCCTCGATGAACGCATCGATGTCGGAACGATCGTTGTAGACGTAGGGAGAGATGCGCGTGGTGGCCGGCACTCCGAGTGCCCGGCAGGCTGGCCACGCGCACTGGTGGCCCACCCGCACGGCAATGCCGCGGCTGTCGAGGATCTGCCCCACATCGTGCGGATGCACGCCCTCGACCACGAAGGAGATCGCGCTGCCCCGCATCTCAGTAGAGGCCGGGCCAACGACGCGGACTCCGACTAGCCCGTCGAGCTGCGCCAACGCATAGGCGGTCAGATCGGCTTCGTGGGCTGCCACTGCGTCCATGCCGAGGGTGTCGAGGACATCGCACGCGGCCGACAGGCCGACAGCCTGGGCCACCATCGGCACGCCCGCTTCGAATCTCTTGGGTGGATCGGCAAACGTGGACGCCTCCATGGTGACCACTTCGATCATGGATCCCCCACTGATGAACGGCGGCATCGAGTAGAGAAGTTCGTCAGTCGCCCAGAGACAGCCGATACCGGTCGGGCCGAGCATTTTATGACCGCTCCACGCCACCGCGTCGACGCCCAGTTCGTTCACGTCGATGGGCATATGGGGCACCGATTGACAGGCATCGAGGAAGACCCAGGCCCCGACATCTCGCGCGGCTCGAGCGATCTCACGCACCGGGTTGATCGTGCCCACGAGATTCGACTGATGCACGAACGACACGACCCTCGTGCGTGAGGTGAGCAGCTCGGGCAGGCGGCCGAGGTCCAGGCGGCCGTCGGGCGTGAGAGGGATCCACCGGAGCGTCGCACCAGTCTTGGCGCAGACCTCTTGCCACGGGATGAGGTTGGCGTGGTGCTCCATCTCGGTGATGAGGATCTCGTCGCCGGGGCCGATCACCAGGCGGTCGGAGCCGTCGGGCCGCGGTGCGCCTGTGCGCGCCTTGTCTGAGGTGTTGCTGAAGGCGTAGGCGAGCAGGTTAAGAGACTCGGTGGCGTTGCGCGTGAACACCAACTGCTCTGCCCGTGCACCGACGAACGCCGCAATTCGCGCCCGACTGCCCTCGTAGGCCTCCGTCGCCTCCTCGGCCAATTGATGGGCACCGCGATGAACGGCCGCATTGGAGGTCAGGTAGTAGTCACGCTCAGCATCGAGCACCGCGAGCGGCTTTTGCGATGTCGCCCCGGAGTCGAGGTAGATAAGCCGCTGCTCGTCCCGGACCGTGCGATGGAGAATGGGGAATTGCTCACGCAGCCGCGCGACGTCAATCGCGTGGTCACGTGAGGTAGGGACCTGCTGGATGGCGCTCATGCGGAGGCAGCCGACTTGATGAAGCGCTCGTATCCCTCGTCCTCCAGCTGCGTCGCCAGCTCCGGACCGCCACTTTCGACTATGCGGCCATCGACGAAGACATGGACGAAATCGGGATGGATGTAGCGCAGGATCCGGGTGTAGTGAGTGATGAGGAGGGTGCCTGTCGTGCCGTCGGCCTGGAATCGATTGACCCCCTCGGCGACGACCTTGAGCGCATCGACGTCGAGCCCGGAGTCGGTCTCATCGAGCACGGCGATCTTGGGCTTCAGCAACTCCAGTTGCAAGATCTCGTGCCGCTTCTTCTCTCCACCGCTGAAGCCTTCGTTGACGTTGCGCTCCGCGAAGGACGGGTCGATCGAAAGGGCCTCCATTGCGCCCTTCATCTCCTTGACCCACAGCCTCAGCTTGGGTGCCTCGCCGCGCACGGCGGTCACTGATGTGCGAAGGAAGTTCGACACCGAGACCCCGGGCACCTCGACGGGGTACTGCATGGCCAGGAAAAGGCCCGCTCGAGCGCGCTCGTCGACGCTCATGTCCAGTACGTCCTCGCCGTCGAGGGTGATGCTGCCGCCGATGACGGCGTATTTCGGGTGTCCGGCGATGACGTAGGCGAGGGTTGACTTGCCCGAGCCGTTGGGGCCCATCACCGCATGGGTCTCGCCGCCGCGGACGGTCAGCGTGACGCCCCGCAGGATCTCGCGAGGACCGGACTCGGTCTCCACGGAAGCGTGCAGGTCCTTGATCTCCAGGGTGGACATGTCTCTCCTTGAGGGTGCTGGCTAGGCCGGCGGGCCGGGGACGGACACGGATGCGTCCGCGACCAGGATGCGGGCTTTGTCGCCCTCGCCTTGGATTTCGACGGCGAAGACGGGGACGGGAACAGTTGCGGGTAGCGACAGTGGCACTCCAGTGCGCAGGTCAAACTGCGATCCGTGCAACCAGCACTCGATCGCACAATCGCTGACCTCCCCCTCGGAGAGGGGCACATCGGCGTGCGAGCACACGTCGAGGATTGCGTAGACAGCGCCGTCGCAGCGAGCAATGGCGACCGCCCGATCGCCAACGAGCACTCGGAGTGCACCGTCATCGGGAATGTCGCCTAAGGCACAGACGTCGACCATCAGCATCAGTCGTCGTCCTCCTCGATGCCGCTGCCGGACAGGTCGACGCCCAGACGGGAGTCGACGGTCGCCATGACCGTGCTGGCAACATCAGGCACGCCCAGGCGCATCAGCACGTCGGCGAAGAAGCCACGAACCACGAGAACCCGGGCGAGATCCTCCGGAATACCTCGTGCACGCAGGTAAAAGAGCTGCTCGTCGTCGAAGCGACCGATGGCACTGGCGTGTCCCGCTCCGACGATCTCGCCCGTCTCGAGTTCGAGGTTGGGGACGGAGTCGGCTCGCGCTCCATCGGTCAGGAGGAGGTTGCGGTTGACCTCGTAGGTGTCGATTCCGGTGGCACCCGAACGCACCAGGACGTCCCCGATCCACACGGTGTGGGCCCCGCTGCCTTGCACAGCCCCCTTGTAGAGGACAGAACTGCGGCAATTCGGGATGGCGTGGTCGACAAAGACGCGGTGTTCTTGGAATTGCCCAGATTCAGCGAAGAAGAGGCCCAGGAGCTCAGCGTCGCCGCCGGGCTGGGCGTATGACACCGTCGGCGAGATGCGCACGACATCTCCGCCGAGGGTCACGTGACCCATGACAAGACGAGCGTCGCGCCCGAGGACTGCATCATGGCGGCCCACGTGGACGGCGTCGCGATCCCATCCCTGCACGGACACGAGGGTCAGACTCGCTGAGTCACCAACGCGAATCTCGACGTTTTCGGCCAGGGCGCCGGATCCGCTGTGGTCGAGGATCACGGTGGCGGAACTAAACGGAGCGACCTCGATGACCAGGTGGCAGCCGGCCTGCTCCCCGCGGCCAACGATCTCGATGCGAGCGGAGCCGACCGTCTCACGAGGGATGCGCACCAGATGCGCCTGGCGGGCGCTCGCCAGGGCACGGGCTGAGACGATGTCGCTGGGCACGAGAGTGCTGGCTACCCGGGGGTCGCTGGGTGGGACCTCCTGCGAGTCGACGCCGTCGCCCGACACCAGGATGTCGATGGTGCCCGGCAGCAACTCGCCGGAGGCGTGCAGTCCGGCGAGACGATCGAGAGGCGCAAAGCGCCACTCCTCCTCGCGCCCGGTGGGGACGCAGTGATCGAGAACCGACCGGGCCGATATCCGTGGCGCATGGTCGGTAGCAGGTGTCGTCGTCATCAGCCGACGGCGCCTTCCATCTGCAGCTCGATGAGCCGGTTGAGTTCGAGCGCGTATTCCATCGGCAGCTCACGAGCGATGGGCTCCACGAAGCCGCGCACGATCATCGCCATGGCCTCGTCCTCCGACACGCCGCGCGACATCAGGTAGAAGAGCTGGTCTTCGCTGATCTTGGACACGGTCGCCTCGTGCCCCATCGAGACGTCGTCCTCACGAACGTCGACGTAGGGGTAGGTGTCGCTGCGCGAGATGTTGTCGACGAGAAGTGCATCGCACTTCACGGTGCTCCGGGAACCGTGTGAGCCCTCGAGTACCTGGACGAGGCCGCGGTAGGAGGTGCGCCCGCCGCCGCGAGCCACCGACTTGGAGACGATCGTGGATGAGGTGTGAGGCGCCGCGTGGACCATCTTGGCGCCCGCGTCTTGGTGCTGGCCCTCGCCCGCGAAGGCCACCGACAGCGTCTCGCCCTTTGCGTGCTCGCCCAGCATCCAGACCGCCGGGTATTTCATGGTGACCTTGGATCCGATATTGCCGTCAATCCACTCCATGGTGGCGCCGGCATGCGCTGCGGCACGCTTCGTGACGAGGTTGTAGACATTGTTGGACCAGTTCTGGATGGTGGTGTAGCGACAGCGGGCGTCTTTCTTGACCACGATCTCAACGACGGCCGAGTGCAGCGAGTCGGAGGAGTAGATCGGCGCAGTGCATCCCTCTACGTAGTGCACGTAGGCGCCCTCATCAACGATGATGAGCGTGCGCTCGAACTGCCCCATGTTTTCGGTATTGATCCGGAAGTACGCCTGAAGTGGGATTTCGACGTTGACACCGGGTGGGACGTAGATAAACGATCCTCCTGACCACACGGCGGTGTTGAGTGCGGCGAACTTGTTGTCGCCAACGGGAATCACCGAGCCGAAGTACTCGCGGAAGATGTCTTCGTGCTCCCGAAGGCCTGAGTCGGTATCAAGGAAGATGACGCCCTGCTCCTCGAGATCCTCGCGGATCTTGTGGTAGACGACCTCAGACTCGTACTGCGCGGCGACACCGGCGATAAGCCGCTGCTTCTCGGCCTCGGGGATACCCAGGCGGTCATAGGTGGAGCGGATGTCGTCGGGGAGCTCATCCCAACTCGTCGCCTGCTTCTCGGTGGAGCGCACGAAGTACTTGATCGTGTCGAAGTCGATACCGGAGAGATTCGAGCCCCATGCGGGCATCGGCTTCTTCTCGAACAGCCGGAGTCCCTTCAGGCGCAGGTCGAGCATCCATTGGGGTTCGTTCTTGAGCGCGCTGATCTCGCGAACCACGTCTTCGTTGAGGCCGCGCTTGGCCACGGAGCCGGCGACATCTGAGTCGCTCCAGCCGTATTCGTATCGGCCGAGGCCCTCGAGTTCGGGATGCGTGGGTGCGGTCATGCGGGTGTCCTCCGGTTCATCAAGGATGGGACGAGCGTCGTGCAGATGCCATCGCCACGGCCGATCGTGGCCAGGCGGAGTACGTGGGTGCCCAGCAGATCCTCGAAGGCCTGGGTCTCGGCCTCGCAGATCTCTGGGAATTCGGCGGCGACATGGCTCACCGGGCAGTGGTGCTGGCACAGTTGCGGACCCGCCTCTGCCTCCCCCGCCGTGGCCGCGTATCCATCGGCCGTCAGCACGCCCGCGAGTGCGGCCAGGCGCGTCACCGGTCCGTGCTGGGAGACGACTGCCGGGGCATAACGCGACACCATCTCGGCGGCTCGTTGCTGCGCGAAGCCCCGCACCGCGGTATCACCACCGTGGACGCGCAGGTAGCGCAGTGCGCCAACCGCGACGTCGTCATAGGCGGCGTCGAAGACATTTCGCCCCTTGTCGGTCAGCGCGAACACGCGCGCCGGCCGACCGCGACCTCGGGCCGGATTGGGACCATAGGGCCGGCGCTCTCCCGCGACGACCAGCTCCTCGTCCACCAGAGAGTCCAGGTGCCTGCGCACGACGGTGGGACTGCTGCCCAGCCGTTCGGCAAGTTCGACCGCTGTCGCTGGGCCCGCCGCGAGGATGGCCCTGGCGACACGCTCGGCTCCGACACCTGGGAATTTCACACCCCTAGTGTGTCGGAATTCTCGGGGAGTGCAACCCCGACCCCTAGACTGCCCAGGTGCCCGCCGCGGTCATCGCCGATGTCCATCTGGCCTATGGCCGCGCCGTGGCCCTCAGGGGGCTGTCCCTCACGGTCTCACAGGGGCGGGTGACCGCCCTGCTGGGCCCTAACGGCGCGGGCAAGTCCTCCGCGGTGGCCCTCCTGGCCGGATTGCGCCGACCGCGGTCGGGCCACGTGGAGGTGCTCGGCGGCAAGCCAGGACGGTACGCCGCCCGGCAGGCCCTGCACGTCATGCTCCAGGAGGAGGGGCTCCCGACCGGGGCACGCGGCCCGGAGATTGTCCGGCACATGGCCCGGCTGCGCGGGGCCGTGCCGAGCGCTGATGAAGCCATCGCCCGCCTGGGCATCGACGCGTTCGGGCGAACCTCGATTCGCCGCCTGTCAGGCGGCGAGCGTCGTCGCGTCAGTCTCGCGTGTGCGCTCGTCGGCTCGCCCCGCATGGTGATCCTCGACGAACCGACGTCCGGTCTCGATCCGCGCGGACGATCCCTCGTCTGGGAGATCATCCGCGAACTGCGCGACCAGGGCACGACCGTCCTCCTGGCCACGCATCTTCTCGACGAAGCCGAGGCGCTGTGCGACGACGTTGCCATCCTGTCTCGCGGGCGGTGCCTGGCGCAGGAGCCCTTGGAATCCCTCGTGTCCAGCGGCCAGGAGCAGGTGACGTTCGACGCTCCACTCCGCCTCGACCTCTCGGGTCTTCCGCACGCGCTTCCGGAAGGCTGTGTAGTCAATGAGGCTGCCCCCGGTCGCTACGTCGTCCGAGGTCCAGTGGATCCGCGCGTATTGGCGACGCTGACGTCGTGGTGCGCTGAGCACGGGGTCATGCCTCGCAACCTTCGGGCCGGGCACGGATCCCTGGAGGCCGCCTATTCGCGGCTGATCGCCCAGGACGAGGGGGTCGAGTGAGTTCCACGTATCTAGTCGTCTCGCAGGCGCGTCTTGATCTTCGCATTGTCCTGCGCAACGGCGAGCAGCTCCTCCTCACACTTTTGATTCCACTCGCGCTGCTCATCGCCTTGACGCTCTCTGACTTCGTGTCCCTCGACGTCCCGACGGGTGTCAGCCGAGTAGATGCAGCGCTCGCCGCGGTCCTGACCGTCGCTGTGCTCTCTGGCGCCTTCACCTCGCTTGCCCTAAGCATTGGGTTCGACCGTCGCTCAGGGGCGCTGCTTCTGCTGGCCACGACGCCTCTGAGCCGAACCGGCATCCTCGTCGCTCGATCCTTGTCGACCTTGATCGTCGTACTCCTCCAGGCCGCCGTGCTAGTCGCCGCGGCCGCGCTTCTTGGCTGGCGGCCCTCCGTCGCTGCCTTCGGCACGCTCGGCGTCGTCGTGCTCGGGTCCTTCTCACTCGGCGCCCTCGGGTTCGCGCTCGGTGGCGCCGTGCGCGCGGAAGCCAGTCTCGCGCTCGCCAACGGCATCTTCCTCGTGCTGCTTTTCGCCGGCGGGGTCGTCGTCCCGGCCAGCGCGCTTCCCGCGTGGCTGGGAGCCGTCGTTCAATGGTTGCCTTCGGCAGCACTGGGCGACGCCCTTCGAAGCCTGCTGGCCGCGGCTCCTGGCGCCATGGGTCTGGACCTCGGGCTGCTCATCGCGTGGGCGGCGCTAGGGGTGCTCATCACGGCCCGGACGTTCAAGTGGGACTGACGCCGTAGTCTTACCTCATGAGCGCGATCGCCAACACCACGCCGCGCGCGACCGCCGGTAGTGATGGGCGAGCACCCGCGTGGCTGCGCCGGCTCTTCCTCGCCAACCTGATCGCGCAGATGGCCATCGTGGTCACGGGCGGAGTCGTGCGTCTCACCGGATCCGGCCTCGGGTGCCCTACCTGGCCGGAGTGCGTCGACGGCTCCTACGTCCCCACATCCCGCCAGGAAGAGGCATGGCACAAGTATGTCGAGTTCGGCAACCGACTGCTGACCTTTGCCCTTGGCCTCCTGGCCCTTGCCGCGATCCTCACCGCGATCGGTTGGTGGCGACGACGGGGGCGAGCTGGGCTGCCGGGTCGCGCCCCCGTCGTCGTGCTTGCCGCGATACCGATCGTCGGCACCGTGACCCAGGCCATCCTCGGCGGGATCACCGTGCTCACCGGACTCAATCCGTGGGCGGTCGCGGGCCACTTCCTGGTCTCGATGGCGATCATCGCCGGCTGCACCTTGCTTGTGGTGCGAGCTGGCGAGCCGGGCGATCGGCCGGTCGTTCCCCTGGTCGCGCCCGCGATCCTTTGGCTCGGTCGCGCGCTCGTCGTGACCACGTCGGTGGTGGTCGTGCTGGGCGTCGTCGTCACGGGCAGCGGCCCTCACTCCGGTGACGCTGACACCGAGGCACGATTCGGCGTCGACCCGCGAACCGTCTCATGGCTGCACGCCGACACCGTGTTCCTCTTCCTCGGCCTGACTGTTGGAATGCTTATAGCGCTGCACGTCACGGGTAGTCCGAGGCGTGCGCGCGTGGCGGCGTGGTGGCTGCTCGGTGCAGCCATCGCACAGGGTGTCATTGGCTACACGCAGTACTTCACCGGACTCCCCTGGGTGCTCGTCGCGATACACATGCTGGGCGCCACGGTGATCTGGGTGCTCGCCCTGCTCGTGCTGCTGCGGCTGCGCGATCGCGGTGTCGTGATCGTTGATGCGTGAGTGTCGACGCCTAGGCGACAAACGGGTCGAGGCCGACGGCCAGGAACAACAGCGCCAAATAGGTGATCGACCAGTGGAAGAGCCGCATGGGGCGCGGGTCGTCTGATCCACGGTTGACTCTGGCCCTCAGCGCGTAGGCCTCGGCAAGGAAGATGGCGCCGAGCATGACGGCAGCGGCGACGTAGACCCAGCCCATCGGCGCGAGTGGGATCAGTGCCAGTGAGGCGGCGACCAGCAGCCAGGAGTACACGACGATGTGCCGCGCGACGACTCGCTGGTCGGCGACCACCGGCAGCATGGGCACCCTCGCCTGGGCGTAGTCGTCGCGGTATCGCAGCGAGAGCGGCCAGTAGTGCGGTGGCGTCCAAAGGAAGATGATGAAGAAGAGGACGAGTGGTGCCCACGTCAGAGATCCGGTCACCGCCGCCCACGCGATCAGCACGGGCATGCAGCCGGCCGCACCGCCCCAGACGATGTTTTGCGGAGTCCGGCGCTTGAGCCAGATGGTGTAGCCGAAGACGTAGAACACGATGGCGACGATTGCGAGCGCGGCAGCAAGGACGTTCGTGAAGACAGCAAGAACTATGACGCTGCCCACCGACAGCGTCACGCCCCACGTGATGCCCGCGAGCGGGCTGATGACCCCCGACACCATGGGGCGGTGAGCGGTACGCCGCATCACGGCATCAATGTCGCGGTCGTAGACCGAGTTGAGGGTATTGGCCCCGGCGGCCGCCAAGGCTCCTCCCACTACGACAGCGATGGCGGTGGCCAGGCGTGGCCAGCCACCAGCCGCCAGGAACATCGTGGGCAGGGCCGTGACCAGGAGCAGTTCAATGATCCTGGGCTTTGTCACCACGACGTAGGCACCGGCCCGCTGAGCCAGCGTGGGCCCCGGCGAGGCACCCCCGCGCGTCGGCGCGGCCTCCTCGATACTGGCCACCCCATGACTCCCTGGTCAATTCCCAAGCTCGCCCGTGCGATGCTCACCGCAAGTGTAGCCGTGCGGGCTCGGGGCCAGACCCTCCCTCGCTAGGCTCCCTCCGTGATCACCTCCCCCGCCCTGCCGGGCACGATGGACATCCCCTGGACGGACCTCGACCGACGAGCGGTCGCCACGATCCGCGCGCTGGCCATGGACGCCGTGCAGAAGGCGGGCAACGGCCATCCGGGGACCGCGATGAGCCTCGCGCCTGCCGCCTACCTGCTCTTCCAGCGGTTCCTCAGACAGGACCCAGCCGATCCCGCATGGCTTGGCCGTGATCGGTTCGTGCTCTCCTGCGGACACTCGAGCCTGACGCTGTACATCCAGCTCTTCCTCTCGGGATACGGGCTGACACTTGATGACCTGAAGTCGTTTCGCACTTACGGCAGCCTGACGCCCGGTCACCCTGAGCACGGTCACACCGTGGGGGTTGAGACGACCACCGGCCCGCTAGGGCAGGGTGTGGCCACGGCGGTAGGCATGGCCATGGCCACGCGCTATCAGCGAGGGCTGCTCGACCCCAACGCACCGTGGGGGTTGAGTCCCTTCGACCACCACATCTGGGTCTATGCATCGGACGGCGATCTCGAGGAGGGGGTCTCCGGGGAGGCCTCATCGCTTGCGGGACTGCAGCGCCTGGGCAATCTGACCATCGTGTGGGACGACAACCACATCTCGATCGAGGGCAACACCGCGGTTGCGTTCAACGAGGATGTCGTCGCCCGCTATGAGGCCTATGGATGGGCGGTGCACCGGGTGGGTATGGCGCCCGACGGAGACGTCGACATCATGGGCCTAGCGCGCGCCCTGGAGTCGGCACGAACCGAGCAGGACCGGCCCACCTTCATCGCGATGCGCACCGTGATCGCTTGGCCCGCGCCCAACGTTCAAAACACCGGCAAGGCTCATGGCGCCGCCCTAGGGGCCGACGAGGTCGCAGCGACGAAGGTCGCACTCGGGCTGGATCCCGCACAGGACTTCCAGGTGGAGGCTGACGTCCTGGCCCACGCACGAAGTGTCATGGGACGAGGCGCGGACATCCATGCCGACTGGACGTCCAGCTACGACGCCTGGCGCGTCGCACACCCGGATCGCGCCGATCTGCTTGATCGGCTCCTCGCCAGACAACTACCCGAGGGACTCGCCAAGGCCGTACCGTCCTTCGAGCCGGGAACGTCGATTGCCACGAGAGCGGCCTCGGGCAAGGTGATCAACGCCATAGCCTCCGTGATGCCGGAGTTCTGGGGTGGCTCAGCGGACCTCGCCGAGAGCAACAACACCAGCATCGAGGGGGGCCTGTCGTTCCTCCCGGCCGGAACCCCCATCAAGGACGCTTCCCCTTACGGTCGAATCCTCCACTTCGGCATCCGAGAACACGCCATGGGAGCCGTCCTCAACGGCATCGCCCTTGAGGGCCTCACTCGGCCCTTCGGTGGAACCTTCCTCGTGTTCAGCGATTACATGCGCGGCTCCGTGCGACTTGCTGCGCTCATGCAGACCAGCGTCGTCTACGTGTGGACGCACGACTCGGTCGGCCTCGGTGAGGACGGTCCGACCCATCAGCCGATCGAGACACTCTGGGCGCTGCGCGCGCTCCCGGGGCTGGCCATCGTTCGGCCATGCGATGGCAACGAGACCGCTCAGGCCTGGCTTGAGATCCTGCGTCGCGGGACTCCCACGGGCCTGATCCTGTCGCGTCAGGGGATTCCGGTCCTCGATCGTGCGGTCGTCGCTTCGGCAGACCTGGTCAGCCGCGGCGCTTACACGCTCATCGATGCGACGGTCGCCCCCCTGCGCGCCATCCTCATCGCCACTGGTTCTGAGGTCTCGGTGGCATTGAAAGCGAGGGACCTGCTCGAGGCGCAAGGCATCGGCACCAGGGTGGTGTCTGCGCCGTGCCTTGAGTGGTTTGGCGAGCAGGATGACGCCTACCGTGACTGCGTCCTTCCGTCCGATGTGCCGGTCCGCGTCTCCGTCGAAGCGGGCGCCACGCTCGGCTGGTGGCGCTACGTCGGCCAGGGGGGTGCCACGATCGGTATCGACCACTTCGGCGCCAGCGCCGACGGCGCATTGCTGTTAGAAGCGTTCGGCATCACCCCGGAGGCCGTCGCCAACGCCGCCCGCTCATGCCTTGACCGCACCTGAGGAGAGCCGTGACGACAGACCAGACACCCAAATCCTTGGCCCAGTTGACCGATGCCGGCGTCTCGATCTGGCTCGATGACCTCGATCGCCACCGCATCGCCTCGGGAGACCTCGCGCACCTCGTCGAGGTCGATGAGGTCCGGGGCGTGACCACCAATCCCACTATCTTCGCCAAGGCACTGTCCGGCGCGACATCGGCGTACGCGGACCAGCTTCGCGAGCTTGCCGCCACCAGCGCCAGCGTCGACGACGCCGTGCGCGCACTCACGACCACTGACGTGCGCGACGCGTGCGATGTCCTCGATGCACTGTGGCGCGAGACCTCGGGTGTGGACGGTCGCGTCTCCATTGAGGTCGACCCACGCCTGGCTCGCGAGACCGAGCTCACCGTGCTCCAGGCCCGGCTGCTGCACGGAATGGTCGAGCGCGGCAACGTCCTGATCAAGATTCCCGCGACGGTCGAGGGCATTCCCGCCATCACCGAGGTCCTCGGGTCCGGCATCAGCGTCAACGTCACCCTCATCTTCAGCATCGAGCGCTACGCCGAGGTCCTCGACGCGTGGATGTCCGGGCTGGAGCGGGCCGCGGAACACGGGCACGACCTGTCGCGTATCGAGTCGGTGGCGTCGTTCTTCGTCAGTCGAATGGACAGCGCGGTCGATGCTCGGCTCGACGCTATCGGGACGCCGGAGGCCCTTGCCCTCAAGGGCTACGCCGCCCTGGCCAGCGCGCGGCTGGCCTGGGGGGTCTTCCAACAGGCCATCGCCTCACCTCGGTGGCAGGCCCTCTTGGCACAGGGCGCACATCCGCAGCGCCCGCTGTGGGCCTCCACCGGCGTCAAGGACCCGGCTTTCCCCGCCGACATGTACGTGATGGGACTCGTGGTCGACGGGTGCGTCAACACGATGCCGGAGGCGACGCTGCAAGCCTCCGCCGCGAGCTCCAACTTCACAGGGGACACGGTGTCGGACACCCAGGGGGCGTCACGGCAGACGTGGGACGCCCTCGAGGCTTTGGGGATCAACGAGGCCGCCGTGTGCCTCGAGCTTGAAGACGAGGGAGTCGCCAAGTTCGAGCAGTCCTGGAGCGAATTGCTTGACACGGTGAGCAGGGCGCTGGAGGCCGCCCGCGCGTGACCAACCCCCTGCGCGACCCACGGGATCGGCGCCTGCCCAAGGTGGCCGGTCCATGCAGCATGATCCTCTTCGGCGTGACCGGCGACCTTGCCCGCAAGAAGATCATGCCGGCGATCTACGACCTGGCCAATCGTGGATTCCTGCCGCCGGGCTTCGGGCTGGTCGGCTTCGCGCGGCGCGAATGGGCTGACGAGTCCTTCGCCGCCGAGGTGCACGACGCCGTCCGCGAGCACGCTCGCACTCCCTTTCGCGAGGATGTCTGGGCCCAGTTGAGCGCCGGCATCCGCTTCGTCGCCGGCGATATCAACGATCCGAAGGCCTATGGTCGCCTCAAGGCCGAGGTGAGCGCTCTGGACCGAGAGCGCGGGACCATGGGCAATCGCGTCTTCTATCTGTCCATTCCCCCCGGCCTCTTCCCCGTGGTCGTGTCCAACCTGCGCGGATCCGGCCTCACCGAATCCCATGAAGACGAGTGGCGACGGGTTGTCGTCGAGAAGCCGTTCGGACACGACCTTGCCAGTGCCGAGGCGCTGGATGTTGGCCTGGGTGAGGCTTTCGCTCCCGACGAGATCTTCCGCATTGACCACTACCTCGGCAAGGAGACCGTCCAGAACATCCTTGCTGTCCGGTTCGCTAACGCGATGTTCGAGCCCATCTGGAATTGCAATTATATCGACAACGTCCAGATCACCCAGGCCGAGGACATCGGTATCGCAGGAAGGGCCAGCTACTACAACAGCATTGGCGCGGCTCGGGATGTCATTCAGAACCATCTGCTGCAACTGCTCGCCCTGACCGCGATGGAGGAACCCCCGTCCTTCTCCTCCGATCAGGTGCATGCCGAAAAGGAGAAGATCCTCAGCGCTGTGCAGTTGCCGGACGACATCGACCTACACACCGCCCGCGGCCAATATGCGGCGGGCTGGCAGGGCGGTGTTCCCGTCGCGGGATTCCTCGAGGAGGAGGGCATCCCGCCTGACTCGACGACCGAGACCTTCGCCGCCATGCGTGTGACCGTCGAGAGTAGGCGGTGGGCGGGCGTGCCCTTCTATATCCGCACGGGCAAGCGCCTAGGGCGTCGGGTCACCGAGGTGGCGGTCATCTTCAAGAGGGCCCCGCACCTGCCGTTTGCGAGCCAAGCCGTCGAGGAACTCTCTGACAACGCCCTGGTGTTCCGAATCCAGCCAGACGAAGGCATCACCGTGCGCTTCGGATCAAAGGTCCCCAACACCGCGAGCATGGAGGTCCGCGACGTGACCATGGACTTCCAATATGGCGAGTCCTTCGTCGACACCAGTCCCGAGGCTTATGAGCGGCTCATCCTCGACGTCCTCCTCGGCGAGCCGCCGCTGTTTCCTAACAGCACCGAGGTGGACCTCAGCTGGAGGATCCTCGACCCGGTGCTCGATCGCTGGGCCGAGCTTGGGCAGCCGCCGCAGTACGCCTCGGGTGGATGGGGTCCTGCATCCGCCTACGACATGATCGCGCGTGATGGCCGCACCTGGCGACGCCCGTGATCAGGCTCGAGGACACCAGCGGAGGTGCGATCTCGCGGGCCATATCGGAGGAGCGGCACCGCATGGGATCCCCGGCGACGGGCATGGTCCTGACGATGCTCATCGTCACCGACGAGGAATACGCCTCCGATGCGACAGAAGCGGCGGTTCTCTCCGCGCGTCAGCACCCGATGCGCATCCTGACCCTCATTCCCCGACCGGGCCGCGGTCCCGACCAGATCGACGCCCAGATAAAAGTCGGCGGCGATGACGGTCCGGGTGAAGTCGCCATCGTTCGACTGCGCGGTAACAGGTCTGCCCACGCCAACTCGGTTGTCATACCGCTGCTGCTACCCGATACACCCGTGGTGGCATGGTGGCCTGCCGACGCACCGCCTGTGCCGGCCGACGATTCTATCGGCCGCTATGCCCAGCGCCGCATTACCGACCTCTCGACGTCGCCCGATGTACCAAAAGCACTCGCTGAGAGACGAGCCGGTTACGTGCCGGGCGACGTGGACCTGGCCTGGACCCGGCTGACCTCGTGGCGCAGTGCGTTGGCGTCGATGCTCGACCTGACGCAAGGCCCGATTCGGTCAGCCGTCGTCTCCGCCGAGCCAGACAACGCCAGCGCCATCCTGCTCGCGTCGTGGCTGCGCGAATGCCTCAACGCCCCTGTGGAGTTTCGCACGAGCGAGGGGCCGGGCATCACCGAAGGGGTGCTCATCACGCCTGCCGGCGACCTTCGCATAGCCCGACCCGACAACAACGTGGCCAGTCTTTCCCGGCCCGGCGTGCCCGACTCCACGATCGCACTTCCCCGACGTCCCCTTCCCGAACTCCTCAGCGAGGAGCTGCGCCGCCTGGACCCCGACGAGATCTATGGCGAGGCGCTTTTGGGCACCGCATCAGCGAGTTCCATTTGAGCGACCTTGACGTGCGGGTGTATCCGGATGCCGACTCCCTTGCGGCTGCGGTCGCAGCCGCACTCGTTGCCGCGATCCATCAGGCACAGGCCCGGCGTGGGATGGCCGACATCGTGCTGACCGGCGGCGGCGTAGGCATCAAGTCCCTCGCCGCGGTTCTGTCGGCTCCTGGTGCCGATGGGGTCGACTGGAGTCGTGTCAACGTGTGGTGGGGCGATGAGCGCTTTCTTCCTGCCGGCGATCCCGACCGCAATGAGACCCAGGCAAAGGCTGCGCTGCTCGACGCTTTGCCACTCGACCCGGTGCGGGTCCATCCGATGCCGACCGACACGCAAGATGCCGACGACGCTGCCAGGGCCTACACAGACCAACTCTGCGTTCACGCGGGCGACGCACTGGACGTGCCCGCGTTCGACGTGCTTATGCTCGGGATGGGACCTGAAGGCCACGTCGCATCGCTATTCCCGAAATCGCCGGGCATTCATGCGGCGGCTGCGGTTATCGCCGTTCACGACTCGCCGAAGCCCCCGCCCGTGCGGCTCAGCCTCACCCTTGCAGCGATTCGGGCCGCGCACGCTGTCTGGCTCATCGCCGCAGGCGAGGAGAAGGCCGAGGCCGTGGCGCAGTGCGTGGCAGGAGCCGATCCTGCGCAGGTCCCGGCCGCTGGCGCGCGCGGTCAGAAAGCAAGCGTGCTGTGGGTCGACGCGAAGGCGGCCACCCTGCTGGGGTGAGGTCAGGCCTTGCGCAGCTTGCTGAGGGCCTCCTCGAGAATCGCCGCGCCATCGGCGTCGCTGCGACGCTCCTTCACGTAGGCGAGGTGTGTCTTGTAGGGCTCCATCTTGGGCGGGGCGGGGGGTGCCTGCTCGTCTTGGCTCGCCGGCCATCCGCACCGCGGACAATCCCAGGTGTCGGGAATCGGGGCGTCGGCTGCGAAGCTCGGTGTGGTCTGGTGAGCGCGGGCGCACCAGAAGGTCACCCACACGCGCGGGGCTGTCTCGCCACGCTCGGCCTCCCCCATGGGGCCTGCACCGACTCGGCTTCCACGAATCGCGCTTCCTCCGGCCAAAGCTGTCCTCCAGGAGAGTTGGGTGTCAGGAACCGGTGCGAACAAGTAGCCCGACCGCGACGATGCACGCGGTCCAGACCAGGCCGATGCCGATCGTCAGGCGATCGAGGTTCTTCTCGGCCACCGACGATCCGCCGATGGATGAGCTCACGCCGCCGCCGAAGAGATCCGAGAGTCCACCGCCCTTGCCGCGATGAAGCAGGATGAGGACGACGAGGAGCACGCTGGTAATCGTCAGCAGAACCGACAACCCGATCACCAACGCGGTGGTCATGAGCTCTAGCCTCCCGGGGTGACGTGCGGCGCGCCCGCAACGCGCTCAGACGCTACCACGAAGGTCTACGATACCTCGGCTGGCTCGGCCGGAACGAGGCGATAGCGGACCAGCCCGACAAACTCATCCGGATCCAGGCTCGCGCCGCCGACAAGGGCGCCGTCGACGTCGGGCTCCGCCATGATACCGGCGACATTGGCCAGCTTCACCGAGCCGCCGTAAAGCACGCGCAGGGTTTCGGCGGCGGCAGATCCGACGAAGTCGGCCACCCACTGCCTGATTGCGGCGCACACCTCCTGGGCATCCGCGGGGGTGGCCACCTCGCCCGTGCCGATGGCCCACACGGGCTCATAGGCGACGACCATGGCACCGACCTGCTCCGGCGACAGGCCGTCAAGGGCAGCGGCTACCTGGGCTGATGTGTAGGCGACTTGATCGCCCGCGCGTCGAATCTCAAGGCTCTCGCCAACGCAAAGGATGGGCACGATTCCGTGACGGAATGCCGCGCGCACCTTTGCGCCGACAACGTCGTCACCCTCCCCGTGGTATTGACGTCGCTCACTGTGACCGGCCAGGACGTAGGTGCATCCCAGTCTCGCGAGCATGGCACCGGAGATCTCCCCGGTGAAGGCGCCGAAGTCGTGGATGGACAGGTCCTGGGCTCCGTAGGCGATCCGGTAGCCATCGCCGTCGATGAGCGTTTGGATGGAACGCAGGTCGGTGAACGGAGGTATGACGCAAACATTCACGGCATCGAAGTCCTGGTCGGTGAGCGCGAATGCGAGCTTCTGCACGAGGGCAATGGCCTCGAGATGATTGAGGTTCATCTTCCAGTTGCCTGCCATCAGCGGCTTGCGGGCATCGGTCACGGTGTCTCCTCGAGAACGGCCAGGCCAGGTAGCGTACGGCCTTCGAGAAGCTCCAGGCTGGCACCACCGCCGGTCGAGATGTGGTTGAACGCCGACTCATCGAGGCCTAGCTTGCGAATGGCTGCCGCGGAGTCGCCCCCTCCGACGACGGTGAATGCCGCGCTCCCCGCGATCGCAGCGGCCACGCCACGTGTGCCCTCGGCGAACGGGGCGACCTCGAAGACGCCCATGGGTCCGTTCCAGACGATCGTCCGGGCATGTGCGAGGTCATCGGCAAAGGCAGCCACGGTCGCGGGCCCGATATCGAGGCCCTTCCACCCGACTGGAATGGCCGATGGCTCGACCACCTCGGTCCTGGCCTCTGCCGAGATTTCCCTGGCAATGACGACATCCAGGGGCAGGACGGTCTCGACGCCGCGGACACGCGCGTCGGCCAGGATCTGCTCAGCCACGGGGATCATGTCCTCTTCCAGGAGGGAGTCGCCCACCTGCAGCCCCTCGGCCCGCAAAAAGGTGAATGCCATTGCGCCGCCGATGAGGATCCGATCGACTCGGTCCAGGAGATGGCCGAGCACCGCAACCTTGTCGGACACCTTGGAACCACCCATGACCACGACGAAGGGACGCTCCGGATCGGTTAGGACTCGGGAGAAACTGGCGATCTCTTGGTCAACTAGGAGCCCCGCGGCGTTGGGCAGGAGGCGGGCGATGTCAGTCACCGATGCCTGCTCGCGGTGCACCACCCCGAAGCCATCGCTGACGAATGCATCGGCCCACGTCGCCCACTCGCCGGCTAGCGACTGGCGGTCGGCGGCATCCTTGCTGGTCTCACGCCGATCGAATCGGGTGTTTTGGAGCATGATGATCGAGCCAGGCTGCGCGGCATCGACTGCCCGTTGAACCGCTGGGCCCGAGACTTCATCGGTGAACGAGACGGGAGCGCCAAGGAGTTCGCCCAGACGAGTGGCTACCGGCTCCAATGAGAGTTCCGGGACGCGCACTCCCTTGGGTCGCCCGAGGTGCGACAGCACGACCACGCGCGCGCCGCGCTTACGAAGGGTATCGATCGTGGGAACGCTTGCGACGATACGCCTTTCATCGAAAATCGATGCGAGCCCCTCGACCGGGCCCGACATCGGGACATTGAGGTCGCTTCGCACGATAACGACGCGTCCATCGACGTCGAGATCGTCGAGGTGTCGTGTCACAGACGCGCGCCTACGTATTGGGTGAGGTCGATCAGTCGATTTGAGTAGCCCCACTCGTTGTCGTACCAGCCGACAACCTTGGCGAGCGTGCCCATGGAATTGGTGAGGTCTGCGTCGACGATGACCGAGGCCGGATCGGTCACGATGTCGGTCGAGACGATGGGATCCTCGGTGTATCGCATGATGCCGGCCAGCAGCCCCTCGGCCGCCTGTCGCATCGCAGCATTGATATCTGCCGCCGTTGCCGAAGACTTCAGCTTGACCGTGAGGTCGGTCGCCGAGCCCGTGGGCGTCGGTATGCGCATCGCATAACCGTCGAGTCGCCCTTTGAGCTGCGGTAGGACAAGACCGATGGCCTTGGCTGCTCCCGTGGTGGTGGGGATCATATTGATGGCGGCAGCGCGGGCACGCCGCAGATCCGAGTGCGGGAAGTCGAGAATGCGCTGGTCGTTGGTGTAGGCGTGGATGGTGGTCATCAATCCGCACTCGATGCCGAAGGTGTCGTCGAGCACCTTGGCCATGGGGGCTAGGCAATTGGTGGTGCATGAGGCGTTTGAGAGCACGTCTTGGGTCGCGGGGTCGTATGACGTCTCGTTGACGCCCATGACGATCGTGATGTCCTCGTTCTTGGCGGGAGCGGAGATGATCACCTTGCGGGCTCCAGCGTCCAGATGCGCACGAGCCTTGATGGCATCGGTGAAATGCCCGGTCGACTCGATGACGATCGACACGCCAAGCTCCCCCCAGGGAAGGGCGGCGGGATCCTTCTCTGCGAATACGCGGATGCGGCGACCTCCCACGATGAGCTCACCATCGGCATGCTCGACGGGCAGCGGGAACCTCCCCAGCACGCTGTCGTACTTGAGCAGGTGGGCCAAGGTTGCCGTATCGGTCAGGTCATTGATCCCCACCGCCTTGACGTCGCCTGCCCCAGACGCTACGAGGGCCCGGTAGAAGTTGCGACCGATGCGGCCGAAGCCGTTGATGCCGACGGTGATTGTCATGTGAACCCCCGCGATTGCTGGTCGAGGGAAGCACTCTACCGAACGCGCTTACAGACCCATCCCCCGGTCAATTCGGTCAATGCCACGTACACGTTCCGGATACACGGTGCCCCGGTTTCTGAAAAGCATTGACGCTAATCCAGTGCGAGATCGGCTTCCAGCGCTGATTCGGTGCTGGGGATTCCGAGGTCGGCGGCCTTCTTGTCGGCCATCGCCAAAAGGCGCCGTATGCGACCGGCAACAGCGTCCTTGGTCATGGGCGGATCGGCGAGGGCGCCAAGCTCCTCCAGGCTGGCCTGGTGGTGGTCCAAGCGCAGGCGCCCCGCCTCGGCGAGATGGTCAGGGACCTCGTCGCCAAGGATCTCCATGGCGAGGCGCACGCGAGCACCTGCCGCCACGGCCGCACGCGCCGAGCGCCGAAGGTTGGCGTCGTCGAAGTTAGCGAGCCGGTTGGCGGTGGCTCGCACCTCACGACGCATGCGCCGTTCTTCCCAGACCAGGACCGACGAATGGGCGCCCATGCGGGTCAGCATCGCGCTGATGGCATCACCATCGCGGATGACCACCCGATCCACTCCGCGCACCTCGCGCGACTTGGCGCTGATGCTCAGCCGCCGGGCGGCCCCCACGAGAGCCAGTGCAGCCTCGGGCCCGGGGCAGGTGATCTCGAGGGCGGCAGAGCGTCCGGGCTCGGTCAGCGAACCATGCGCCAGGAACGCGCCGCGCCATGCTGACTCGGCGTCGCACGCGCCGCCGCTGACTACGGCCGGTGGCAGGCCGCGCACGGGTCGGCCGCTCCCATCGACGAGTCCGGCCTGGCGCGCCAGATTGTCGCCGCCGGTGATCACTCGGACGACGTATCGATTGCTCTTGCGCAAACCGCTCGGCTGGACCACCGCGATCTCGCTGCCTTGGTTGAAGACCTCGGTGAGGTCCTTGCGCAGCCGGCGGGCAGTGGCTCCGGTATCGAGATCGGCTTCCACCACGATCTGGCCCGCCACGATGTGCAGACCACCGGAGAATCGCAGGAGTGCTGAGACCTCCGCCTTACGGCAGCAGTTCTTCGTGATGGCCAGTCGGCTGAGCTCGTCCTTCACCTCAGCGGTCATGGCCACCGCGCCATCCTGCCATGCACCCCCGGCCCTACCGAGTAGCTGCCGGGAGCGCGCCGCCAAGGGCGGCCGCCAGGCGGTCCGGATGGTGCGCGTAGCCATCGACGACCAACAGCTGTCCCAGGTGCACCTCAGCACCCACGCGGCTGGCTGCGGCCGCCAAACGAGCCGTGTCGGCGACGGATCGCGGATCGGCGAGGACGACATCAAGCCCGATCCCGGGGAAGAGGCCGTCCCAGGCTTCGAGATAGGCGTGCGCCGCGAAACCCTCGGTCTCACCCGCCTGAGGTGCGGCATTGAGCACCAGGATCCGTTTTGCCGAGCTGCGCTTGAGCGCGTTGCGGATGCCGGGCACCAGGAGATGAGGCAGCACGCTCGTATACCAAGATCCCGGGCCGAGGACGATCGCAGAGGCGGCCTCGATCGCGCTGACAGCCTCGCAGCATGCACGCGGATCCTCGGGCACAAGGCGCAAGGACTCGATCTCGCCTCGCGTCGCCGTGAGACGCGCCTGTCCGACGACATCGACAACGCCGTCATCCGTGCGGACACGAGCCGCGACCACCACCGGATCGATGCTGTTGGGAAGGACCCGCCCCCGCGCCTCCAGCACTCGTCCAAGCCGATCGAGGCCTGTCACGATGTCGCCGGTTTCCTCCCAGAGGGCGACGAGCAGGAGATTGCCCAGGGCATGCCCCTCCACGTCTCCTGTGCCGCCGAATCGGTGGTGGAGGACCCGCGGCCACAGGGCGCTGCCGGAACCGTCGCCCACCAATGCGACGAGTGCCATGCGCAGGTCGCCGGGCGGTGGCACTCCCAGGTGCTCGCGTAGCCGACCACTCGAACCTCCGTCATCGCCGGTCCCGACGACGGCTATCGGCTCGATATCGAGCGTGCGCAAGGCGCGGAGCGTGGCAGACAGTCCATGCCCGCCACCGAGCGCCACGATCGAGGTCACTTGCGGTGCTTCACTCTCGGCCGAGGTCGCGGTGCACCACCAGTGTCTCCACTCCCTGCCGCACCAAGCGTGCGGCCAGGTTTTCGGCCATCGTGACGCTGCGGTGCTTGCCGCCGGTGCACCCCACGGCGATGGTGACGTAGCGCTTGCCCTCCTGGAGGTAGCCCGCGGCCATCAGGTCGAGCAGGCCCGTGGCGCGATCCAGGAATTCGCGAGCCTGTGGGAACTTCAGGACGTAGTCGTTGACGTCGGCATCCAGGCCGGTCTGGGGCCGAAGCTCGTCGACCCAGTGTGGATTGGGCAGGAACCTCGCGTCGAGTACGACGTCAGCATCGATGGGGACGCCGTATTTGAAACCGAACGACAGGACGGTAGCCCGAAGCTGGGCCTCGCCGCCTCCGAATGCCGCCTCGACCTTGCGCCTGAGGTCATGCACATTGAGCTGGCTGGTGTCGATGACGAGATCGGCCTGGGCGCGCAACCCGGCCAGCACCGCCCGCTCCCGCCGCAGGCCATCGACGAGCCGCTCCCCGTTTTGCAATGGATGGGGACGCCGATTGCTCTCGAAGCGACGCACAAGGGCACCGTCGGCAGCTTCGAGGAAGCAGATGCGGACCTTGGCACCGGACTCACGCAGTGCCTGCACGGCGCGCTCGGTGTCGTCGAAGAAGCGTCCTCCGCGCACGTCGACCACCACTGCGACACGCGGGATGGATCCGTCCTCGGCCAACTCCTCCACCGTGGCGGGGATCAGACTGGGCAGCAGGTTGTCGATCACGAACCAGCCCAGGTCTTCCAGCGCACGGGCCGCCGTCGACCTCCCGGCCCCGGACATGCCGGTGACGAGCACAACCGCGGGCGGTTGGGTCACGAACGGTCCTCCCCTGCTGGCGGATCCAGCATCTCATCCGGCGCGCCCTTGAGGGCGGCGACGATGGCGGCGGCGGTCTTGGGCCCGATCCCGGGCGCCCGTGAGATCTCCGACTCCTCTGCCTCGCGCAGCCGGGCCATGGAACCGAAGTGGGCGAGCAGGGCCTTCACGCGCGATGGGCCCAGGCCGGGGATCTCGTCGAGGCTGCTTCCCTTCACACGCCTGCGAGAGCGACGTCGCTGGTATCCAATGGCGACGCGATGGGCCTCATCGCGCATACGCTGGAGCAGGTAGAGGCCTTCGCTGGAGCGGGGCAGGATGACCGGCTCATTGCGTCCCGGAAGCCACACCTCTTCGAGCCGCTTGGCCAGGCCCACGACGGTCAGGTCGCGGACTCCCCGGTCGCGCAGGGCGCGCGCGGCCGCGTCGACCTGGGGGCGCCCACCGTCGACGACGAGCAGTTGCGGTGGATACGCAAAAGCCCGTCGACGCTGCTGTTCTTCATCCGGGGAGGTACCCGGTCGGAAGCGACGCGACACGATCTCCTCGATGGCGGCCGTGTCATCGCGCGCGCTCAACGCGAAGGTGCGCTTCTCGCCTGGTCTCAGCAGCCCGTCCTCGAACACGACGAGCGAGCCGACAACATCCTGTCCGGCCAGGTGCGACACGTCGATCGTCTCGATACGCAGCGGTGCGCTCGGCAAGTCGAGCGCTTCCTGAATGTCCTGGAGAGCGCGGGACCGTGCGGTGAGATCGCCGCTACGCCGGGCCTTGTGCAGGTCGAGTCGCTGCCGAGCGTTGCGGGTAACCGTCTCGGCGAGGGCGCGTTTTGCGCCGCGTTGGGGCACGCGAACGTTGACGGCACCACCGCGACGCCGCTCCAGGAGCGAAATGACCCCCGGCTCGGGGTCGGCGGGCACAAGTATCTCCGGGGGGATCTCATCGGCATCCTCAGCCAACGACAGCAGGAGTCCCCCGACCAGGTCACCCACCGTGGAATCCTCCACTCGCTCCACGACGTAGCCGCGCTCTCCGCGTATGCGGCCGCCGCGAACGTGGAAAACCTCGAAGGCGGCTTCCAATTCATCGTCGGCGATGCCTACGACATCGGCGTCCACCGTCTCGTCGAAGACGACCGTGTTGCGCTCGAGTGCCCGATCGAGGGCCTGGAGGTCGTCTCGCAGCCGGGCCGCCCGCTCGAAGTCCTGCTCGGCCGAGGCCTCCTGCATATCCTCCCGAAGGCGTCGCATCACCGGCCTGGTCTGACCGCCAAGGAACCCGCACAGGTCCAGGGCGATGTCTCGATGCTCTGCCTCGCTGACACGGCCGACACAGGGCGCGCTGCACTTGCCGATGTCCGCGAGCAGGCAGGGTCGATTCGACCTCTTGGCCCGCTCGAAGACGCCCGCACTGCACGTGCGCACGGGGAAGACCCGAAGGAGCAGGTCCAGCGTCGCCCTGATAGCCCAGGCATGTGCGTAGGGCCCGAAGTAGCGGGTGCCCGTGCGTTTGGCGCCGCGCGTCACGAGCGCACGCGGGAACCGCTCCCCCAGCGTGACGGCGAGGTAGGGGTAGGACTTGTCGTCGCGGTAGCGGACGTTGTAACGAGGGTCGAACTCCTTGATCCAGGAATATTCGAGTTGAAGGGCCTCTACCTCGCTGCCGACCACGATCCAGTCCACGGAGGCGGCTGCGTCGATCATCGAGCGCGTACGAGAGTGCAGGGTATGAGGATCGGCGAAGTAGGAAGTCAAGCGACTACGAAGCGACTTGGCTTTGCCAACATAGACGACTCGGCCCTCGCTGTCACGAAAGCGGTAGACACCTGGACCATTAGGGATGCTTGACGTCTCCGGCCGGAAGTCAGCACCCATGGGGCCAGCCTAGGGCGGGGGCGAGTGCTGCGAGCGTGAACCTTCAGCAGCCGCGTATGCTGACGTCTTGCAGGTCCACCATGGTGCTCGCCATCATCGAAACCTTGTAGGGGTCATCCCCTATCGCGATCAACTGCTTCAGGAGCACCTTGGTCTGTCCCGTCGAACCCTTGATCGCCTTGCGCGCCGAAGCGACCGCCTTGCGCATGAGGGCAGGGGTCTTATCGGGATCCCCCCCGTGAAAGGCGTCGTAGGCCGCGTTGACCGCCTTCTCCACCTTGGGGAAATGAGCAATGAAGCTAGCACTGCAGGCAGCCGGGGCCGCGATCGCGTTAGGGACTGCGCAAACACCGGACAACGCCAATGTGCAGGCGGCGGCAATTGTGGCAAAACGCAATCCCATGACCCCTCAGTCGGTAACGATGGCCCCATCCTTAACCATCACAGCCACGGGCGCAAGGCCCGATGTCGCAGGACCCTGTATGACCGCACCGTCTTCAGCCGAGAAGAGGGAGCCGTGACAGGGGCAAATGATCTGGTTGTCGGCCACCTCATTGACCAGGCACCCCTGGTGCGGACACACCGCCGTGAAGGCCTTGATCTCACCCTCGACCGGTTGCGTGACGACCACCTTTGGGCCGTCAAACACCGAACCCCCACCGACGGGGATCGCGGCCACGGTGGTGAGGACTTCCCCGCCGCTGGCGGATCCATCTGTCGAATCCGTCGACGCGGACGGGGAACTAGAGGAGGGTCCGTTGGAGGACCCGCATGCGGCGAGTACGCCAGCGCCGGCTAGGACGCATCCGGTAGCGAGGATGCCGCGACGGCTTAGGGACATGTCATCGGTCACGGCAAGAGCCTAGGATGCGGAGCGACGGTCCGCTCGCTGGCGCGCAGGCGCCGGGCGCTCCCTCTTGCTCGCAGACGGCGTCAAGATGCCGGCCAGGAAGCGTCCGGTGTGGCTCGCGTCCACCGCGGCGATGTCCTCGGGGGTGCCCTCAGCCACGATGGTGCCTCCCCGAGACCCGCCTTCCGGTCCCATGTCTATGACCCAGTCTGCGGACTTGATCACGTCCAAATTGTGCTCGATCACGATGACGGTGTTGCCCTTGTCTACCAGCGACGAAAGGACGCCCAGGAGCTTGCGGATGTCCTCGAAATGCAGTCCGGTCGTGGGCTCGTCGAGGACGTATACGGTGCGACCCGTCGAGCGCTTCTGCAACTCAGCGGCCAACTTCACCCGCTGTGCCTCACCCCCGGAGAGCGTTGGCGCGGATTGCCCCATGCGCACGTAGCCCAGCCCAACGTCGACGAGGGTCTGCAGGTAACGCGAAATGGCGGGCATCGCGGCAAAGAACTCCAGCGCTTCCTCGATCGGCATGTCGAGAACCTCCGCGATGCTCTTGGCCTTGTAGTGGACCTCGAGTGTTTCGCGGTTGTATCGAGCGCCGTTGCACTCCTCGCAGGGGACGTAGACGTCGGGAAGGAAGTTCATCTCGATACGCAAGGTGCCGTCGCCCGCGCAGGCCTCACAGCGGCCGCCCTTGACGTTGAAGGAGAAGCGGCCCTGAAGGTATCCGCGGATCTTGGCCTCGGCTGTCTCGGCAAAGAGCTTGCGGATGTGGTCGAAGACGCCCGTGTAAGTGGCCGGATTGCTGCGCGGGGTGCGGCCGATGGGGCTCTGGTCGACGTGCACGACCTTGTCGACGTGTTCGAGGCCGGCCACTCGGCGGTGCTTGCCGGGCACGGTGCGGGCCCCATTGAGTTCGCGAGCCAGAACGTTGAACAGGACGTCATTGACAAGAGTCGACTTGCCCGATCCGCTCACTCCGGTGATCGCGACGAAGCAGCCGAGCGGGAAGTCAGCGGTGACGTCCTGGAGGTTGTGCTCGCGTGCTCCGTGGACCGTCAGCTGGCGATTGGCGTCACGTGGACGCCGCACCAGCGGGGCCTCGATCTCAAGCCGGCCGGATAGGTAGGCGCCGGTCACGGAATCCGCAGAGCTGATCAGCTCCTCGTAGGGCCCCGAGACGACGATGCGGCCGCCGTGCTCCCCGGCTCCCGGGCCGATGTCGACAACCCAGTCGGCGGTGCGGATCGTCTCCTCGTCGTGCTCGACGACGATGAGGGTGTTGCCCAGGTCGCGAAGGCGTACGAGCGTGTCGATCAGACGCTGATTGTCGCGCTGATGCAGGCCGATGCTCGGCTCGTCGAGGACGTAGAGCACGCCGACGAGTCCGGAGCCGATCTGCGTCGCCAGCCGGATGCGCTGTGCCTCCCCGCCCGCGAGGGTGGCCGACGCGCGATCGAGCGAGAGGTAGTCCAAGCCCACGTCGGTGAGAAAGCGCAGCCGCTCGTTGACCTCCTTGAGCACCCGGGAGGCGATCTGGGCGTCGCGGTCCGACAGCGTGAGTCCGGCCAGGAATTCCGCGGCCTCGCCGATGGGAAGGGCGGCGATCTGCGCGATCGACCGGTCGGCCACCGTGACAGCCAGGCTTACAGGCTTTAGGCGAGCACCACCACACGAGTCACAGGCCACCTCGCGCATATAGCCGGCGAAGCGCTCGCGACTGGTGTCGGTCTCGGCTTCATCGTGGCGTCGCTCGATATAAGGCACCACGCCCTCATATGTCGTGTAGTAGCTGCGATGCCGCCCATATCGATTGCGATAGCGCACGTGGATTTCATCCGGATGGCCATTGAGCAAGGACTTGCGGGCCTTGGCCGGCAGTTTCGACCACGGTGTCTCGGTGTCGAAGCCCATCTCGTCGGCGAGGGCCTCGACGAGACGCTTGAAGTAGTCGGTGACGTGGCCGCCAGCCCATGGGGCGATGGCCCCCTCGTCGAGGGTGAGTGAGGGATCGGGCACCACGAGCTCAGGGTCGACCTCCATACGGGTGCCGAGTCCCGTGCATTCGGGGCACGCCCCAAATGGCGAATTGAAAGAGAACGACCGTGGCTCGAGCTCTTCGAAGGACAGATCGTCGACCAGGCAGGCCAGGTGCTCGCTGTAGACGCGCTCTCGGTCGGCGTCGCCCTCGGCCATGTCAACGAGTTCGGCAATAACGAGGCCACCGGACAGCCGCAGAGCCGTCTCAACGGAGTCGGTGAGGCGCCGGCGCGAGGAGTCCTTGGCCACCAGGCGGTCGACGACGACCTCGATGGTGTGCTTCTCCTGCTTCTTGAGCTTCGGGGGTTCCTCGAGCGGGTAGACCACGCCATCGACGCGCACGCGCGCATAGCCCTGCGACTGCAGTTGTCTGAAGAGTTCGCCGTACTCCCCCTTGCGCTCGCGGACGACGGGGCTGAGCACCTGGAAACGTGTGCCGTCGGGCATCTCCAGGAGGCGATCGACGATCTGCCCGGGCGTCTGCCGCGCGATGGGGCGGCCGCACTCCGGGCAGTGCGGCTTGCCTATGCGGGCAAACAGCAGCCGCAGGTAGTCGTAGACCTCCGTGATGGTGCCGACCGTCGAGCGCGGATTGCGCGAAGTCGACTTCTGGTCGATGGAGACCGCGGGCGACAGGCCCTCGATGAAGTCGACGTCGGGCTTGTCCATCTGCCCCAGGAACTGGCGGGCGTAGGCGGACAGGCTCTCGACATAGCGACGCTGGCCCTCCGCGAAGATCGTGTCGAAGGCGAGGCTGGACTTGCCAGAGCCCGACAGCCCGGTGAAGACGATGAGGGCATCGCGAGGAAGGTCGAGGCAGACATCCTTGAGGTTGTGCTCCCGCGCCCCACGCACGATCAACCTCTCCGACACTGGGACAGGCTAACCGTAGGCTATGACAGTGACCTACACGGGCGATGTGCGGGTGGGCGGACCCGCGGACGTGCATGAACTCCCCCGCCTCATCATCAGCAAGCTGGCCGTTGGGCCCTATGACAACAACAGTTATCTCCTGAGGTGTCGTGAGACGGGTGAGCAGGTGCTCATCGATGCCGCCGCCGAGCCCGAGCGGCTGCTGGCTTTGGTCGGCGAGTCCGGCCTGGGGGCCGTCATCACCACGCACCAGCACGGGGACCACTGGCAGGCGCTCGGCGACGTAGTGGCAGCCACGGGCGCCACGACCTTCGCGGGGCGCCGGGATGCCGAGGGCATCCCGGTCGCCACCGACGTCCTCGTCGATGATGGCGATGACATCACCTTCGGGGCCATCACCCTCACGGCCGTGCATCTCGTCGGCCACACCCCCGGATCCATCGCCCTCGTGTACGACGATCCCGAGGGTCAACCGCAGGTCTTCACAGGCGACTGCCTGTTCCCGGGGGGCATTGGACGGACAACACTTCCCGACGAATTCGACTCGCTCTACACGGGGGTCGTCTCCAAATTGTTCGACCGACTCCCCGACGAGACCTGGGTCTACCCCGGCCACGGCCGTGACACGACTCTAGGCGCTGAGCGCCCCGACCTGCCGGAGTGGGCAGCCCGACGCTGGTAGCCCGGGCTACGGGGCGACGTCCCACCAAATCTTCGTAGAACCCTTCTTACAGGACCCCTTGTATGCTCCGTAGTCACCGTATTCTGAGACCTTGCAGGTGAAGCCATCCACCCTTGCAAGTTCCCCCCCGGCACTTCCGCGGTAGGCCTGCTTAACAATCTTCCAGGCTGCGCTACAGGAGACTCCCCGCGCCGCCATCATCGTGGCTCCGAAAAAAACTTGTCGTGTACCGCAGTCCTGTCGTTCCAATGCCTGGCCAGGCCCCGCTGATAGACCCCACGAGGCGACGCCGAGGGCCGCAGCCAGAGCCGTCGCAACTAAGCGAAGTTTCCTCACGATGTCCTCCATGAGGCGGCTTGCACTTTCCTGGTGGGCCGATGGTAGCCCAGTGTCGGCGCGGCACCAAAGCCTTGGAGGGCCTCGGGGGATTTCGGACAGCGATAGGGCGCCCCGGTTGGGGGAAACCGGGGCGCCCCCTACGCTCAGAGCATGGGTGAATGATCAAGCGATTCGTGGTTGAAGCGCTACGCAGTGGACGTACTTTTCGGCGGCTTGTTCGTCGCCTGCGCGCTTCTGATGGGTGCTGTTGTCGCGGGTGTACTGGCAATCCCCGTAATAATTGTCATCGGCATATTGGTGGCGGTTACGCCGCTGGACAACACCTATTGGGAGCCAGCATCGTGGTCGGTCTTCATATCGGTGGGGGCGCAATACTCACCCACTGGCATGCATCACATCCCGCCTGAGGAGGAGTCATGGCCGTCCCGCCGCGGTCAACGGGGACTTCAGCCAGATCAACCACCTGGCTATCGCCCATCGCGCGTGAGCCGCACAACAGGCAGGTGGAGTCCGCCCTCACGTGAGCCGTCAGGCGTGAATCCGTGCCGGGCGTAGAACGCCTGGGCGCGAACGTTGCGCTCGGCGACCCACAGGCTCACCGTCGTGTCGCGAGACACTCCCTCCATAAGCGCGGATCCGACGCCCTTGCCCCACGCCTCGGGTGCGACATACAGCGTGTAGATCTCCGCCTCACCACGTCGATCGGCATCACGTGATGGTCCGTAGGCGATGAATCCAAGGATCCACGCGACGTCGGCGACTTGGAGGGTGCCCTCTCCGGCCGCAAGGTAAGCGGCCCACCTCTCTCGGCGCACTTCGATCGTGCGCCGGGTCGGGAGGTCGAGACCCTCCTTGGCTGCATCCCAGGAGGCCACGTGGACCGCGGCAATGGCATCGACGTCGCAGACCGTGGCGTGGCGGATAATCATCGTTGGCTGCGTGGCGCGCGACTAGGGGGTCGCGTCGCCCTCCTGGTGCTTCGGCTTGGTCACGGTCCCCGCGTGGGCGATAGCCGTGGGGTCGCGGCGCACCTTGATCCATGAGGCGACCGTGACGATCACGAGGATTGCCGCGATCACGCCGAGTGAGAAGAGCGTCGGGATCTTCGGCACCACGGGGTAGGTCTCATGGAAGAACGTGAGGATGAGTTTGACGCCGATGAAGATGAGGATGAGCGACAGGCCGAGCGAGAGGTAGATGAGCTTGTCCAGGAGTCCGCGAAGCAGGAAGTAGAGCGCGCGCAGGCCGAGCAGGGCTGCGGCGTTGGCCGTGAAGACGAGATAGGGCTCCTGGGTGACCCCGAATGTCGCGGGGATCGAGTCGAGGGCGAAGAGCAGGTCTGTCGAGGCGATGGCCACCATGACCAGAAGCAGCGGCGTCGCCATGCGCTTGCCGTCGATGCGGACGAAGAGCTTCGTCTCGTGGTAGTCCTCCGTCACCGGGTACCAGCGCCGGAAGGTCCGCACGACGAGATTGTCCTTCGGCTCGGGATCGGCGTTGCGGTGCCGGAAGAGCTGGACGCCCGTCCAGATGAGGATCGCCCCGAAGATCACGAAAGTAAAGGCGAAGGCTGCTAGTGCGGCCGCTCCGACGGCGATGAAGATGGCCCGCAGCACCAGTGCCAGCACCACACCGACCAGGAGCACCCGCTGGTGATAGATGCTCGGCACCGCAAATTGCGTCAGGATGATGACGAAGACAAAGAGGTTGTCGACCGAGAGCGACTTCTCCACAAGGTAGGCGGCAAAGTACTGCGTGCCGTAGTCGCTGCCCGACATGCACCACACAACTACGCCGAAGGCGATCGCGACCCCGATGTAGAAGATCGACCACCAGGCGGCCTCCTTGAAGGAGACCTCGTGAGGCTTGCGGCTCACCGTGAGGAAGTCCAGGGCGACGAGCACGAGAATGGCGCCGATCGCGACGAGCCAGAGCGTCAGCGAGACATTCAAGGAGTCCTCCGGTGTAAGAGCCCTGCCACGCTAGCCGGAGGGGGGCGGATCCGCCCCCCGGGGCTCCTCGGGAAGTTCCTCCAGCGCGAGGCCATGATCGGCCGCGGCCTGCGCGATCGACTCCGGATTCGTGGCAATGAGATCCGGATTACGCCGCACGGCGATGAGGCTCGTGACGGTCGTGATAGCGAGCACTGAGATGATGACGCCAAGCGAAACAACGATGGAGATGTGCGGCACGGCGATCGAGGTTGTTTCACCGAGCGCTTCCAGGATGAGCTTGACGCCGATGAAGGCGAGGATGATGGCGAGTCCCCTGTTGAGGTAGACCAGACGGTCGAAGAGACCATGCAGGAGAAAGAACAACTGGCGCAGCCCCATGAGGGCAAATGCGTTTGCCGTGAAGACGATGTAGGCCTCGCGGGTGAGCCCGAAGACAGCGGGGATCGAGTCGATGGCAAAGAGCAGATCGGTAGTGCCGATCGCGATCATCACCAGGAGCATGGGGGTGATGTGACGCTTGCCGTCGATCTTCACGGTCAGGCGCGTGCCGTGGTACTCGCGTGTCGCCGGCACCCGACGTTCGACCGCCCGAACCAGCGCGTTGCCCTCAGGGTCAGGCTCCTCGTCGTGTGACCGCCACACCTTGATGGCGGTGTAGATCAGGAGGGCCCCGAAGAGGAAGAACGTGGCGGCGAACCTAGCGATCGCTTCGGCCCCGATGACGATCAGGACCCCGCGGAGCACCAGGGCGATCACGATGCCGACGAGCAGGACCCGATGACGATGCTCAACCGGCACCGCAAACGACGACATGATCACCAGGAAGACGAACAGGTTGTCGATGCTCAGGCTGTATTCGGTGATGTAGCCCGCCAGGAACTGCCCGGCATAGGTCGGCGCGAAGTAGACGTAGACAAATGCCGCAAAAGCCATGGCCAGCGCGATGTAGAAGATCACCCAGCGCGTTGCCTCACGCGGCCCGAAGGTGTGCGGCTTGCTGTCGACCAGGAGCAGGTCGAGCACGATGATCCCGATGAGCCCGCCGATTGTAGCCAGCCACAGCCACAGGGGAATGTTCACGCTGTCCCCGCCTCTCGCATGCCTCTCAGCTCGCGCTTGAGCTCTGAGATCTCGTCACGATAGCGGGCCGCGAGCTCAAAGTGGAGTTCGGCAGCTGCCTGGTGCATCTGGTCCGTCAGGTCGCGGATCAGCTCGGTCAGGTCCTGTCCGGCTAGAGTCGACTCTCGCCTCCGCGCGGGCTCCTCTGCCAGCAGGGACTGGGTGTCCGCATCCTCTCGAGCGAGCATGTCGGTGATGTCGCCGATCTTCTTGCGTAGCGGAGTCGGATCGATACCGCTGGCCTCGTTGTAGGCCACTTGCTTGGCGCGGCGGCGATTGGTCTCGTCGATGGCGCGGGCCATCGAGGGGGTGACAGATTCTGCATACATGTGGACCTCACCGCTGACATTGCGGGCAGCACGGCCGATCGTCTGGATTAGCGAGGTCTCCGAGCGCAGGAAGCCCTCCTTGTCGGCGTCGAGAATCGACACTAGGGACACCTCGGGCAGATCGAGTCCCTCGCGCAGGAGATTGATGCCCACGAGTACGTCGAATTCGCCTAGGCGGAGCTCCCGAAGGAGTTCGACGCGCCGCAAGGTATCCACTTCCGAATGAAGGTAGCGCACCCGAACACCGTGCTCTTCGAGGTAGTCGGTGAGGTCCTCGGCCATCCTCTTGGTGAGGGTGGTGACAAGGACTCTTTCGCGTCGCTCGGCGCGATGTCGGATCTCATGCATGAGATCGTCGACCTGCCCCTTCGTGGGCTTGACGACGACTTGGGGGTCCACGAGGCCCGTGGGGCGGATGACCTGCTCGACGAACTCCCCGCCGCTTTGTCCCAGCTCGAAGGGCCCTGGCGTGGCCGAGAGGTAGACGGTCTGGCCTGTCCTGTCTCGGAACTCCTCCCAGCGCAGTGGTCGATTGTCCATGGCGCTCGGCAGGCGGAAGCCATGGTCGACGAGGGTCCGCTTGCGGCTCATGTCGCCTTCGTACATGGCGCCGATTTGCGGCACGGTCACATGCGACTCGTCGATGACGAGGAGGAAGTCCTCCGGGAAGTAGTCGAGCAGGCAGTTGGGGGGCGAGCCCTCCTCGCGGCCGTCGATGTGGCGGGAGTAGTTCTCGATGCCGGAGCAGGATCCGACATTGCGCATCATCTCGATGTCGTACGTGGTCCGCATGCGAAGTCGCTGCGCCTCCAGCAGCTTGCCCTGCCGCTCCAATTCGTCGAGGCGCTCGGCCAGCTCCACCTCGATGCCCTCGATGGCCCGCGCCATCCGCTCCGGGCCGGCGACGTAGTGGGTGGCCGGAAACACGTAGAGCTCCTCGTCGTCGGTGAGGATCTCCCCGGTGATGGGATGGAGGGTCATAAGTCGCTCGATGTCATCTCCAAACATCTCGATGCGCACGGGATGGGTTTCGTAGACGGGGAAGATCTCGAGGGTGTCGCCACGCACGCGAAAGGTACCTCGCTCGAAACTGACGTCATTGCGAGCGTATTGGATGCCAACGAGCTGCCTCAGGAGGCTGTCACGATCGTGCTGCTCGCCGACTCGCAGTCGGAGCATCCGGTCCACGTATTCCTGCGGTGTGCCAAGGCCGTAGATGGCGGATACTGTGGCAACGACCACCACGTCGCGACGAGTCAGCAAGGCATTGGTGGCGGAGTGTCGAAGACGCTCCACCTCGGCGTTGATCGACGAGTCCTTCTCGATGTAGGTATCGGTCTGCGGCACGTATGCCTCGGGTTGGTAGTAGTCGTAGTACGACACGAAGTACTCCACCGCGTTGTTGGGCAGGAGCTCCCTGAATTCGTTGGCAAGCTGTGCCGCCAAGGTCTTGTTGGGTGCCATCACGAGTGTGGGGCGCTGCACGCGCTCGATGAGCCACGCTGCCGTAGCGCTCTTGCCGGTGCCAGTGGCTCCCAGCAGCACGATGTCGCGATCCCCCCCGACCACGCGGGCCTGCAGGTCTTCGATGGCGGTGGGCTGATCGCCGGAAGGACTGAAGTCGGATACGACCTCAAAGGGGGCGACGCGCCGCACGAGGTCGGTGACAGGTCTCACCTTCCCAGCCTAGGTGTCCGTCGAAGTGAGTGCGCACCACAGGGAGTCGACCTGCTCCTGCAGGCCCAGTAGATCCCCGGCGTTGTCCACAACATGGTCAGCGACTCTCAACCTCTGCTCCCGCGCTGCTTGGGCATCCATGCGCGCGCGGGCATCCTCGGGGACCATTCCCCTAGCGATGAGGCGTGCCAGGCGCGCTTCATCGGAGGCATCGACCACCACGATGGCGTCCCACCCCTGCAGCGCCTCGGCGCCCTGCTCGACCAGCAACGGCATGTCGTAGACCACTATCGCGTCTGGTGGCGCGGCGGAAAGGAGTTCGGCACTGCGTGCGGCGATACGTGGATGCGTAATCGCGTTGAGCCGCGCCCTGGCCTCTTCATCGCTGAAGACCAACGCCGCCAGTGCGGGGCGATCCAAGTGGCCGTCCGACGTCAAGACAGAGGCCCCGAAGGCACGAGCGATCTCCTGCAGGGCTGGCTGGCCGGGCTGCACGATCTCGCGGGCGATCGCATCGGCATCCACGACGACCGCACCGTGGCGAGCCAGGAGCATGGCGACCGTCGACTTGCCGGAGCCGATCCCACCGGTCAGGGCAATCCTCACGGGAGCGCCCCATAATCCACCTGGGCGAGGGTTAGTTGGGTCACGCACAGGCCCACCCCGGCCGGTGGCGTCATGACCACCGTGTCGCCAGAACCCTTCACCACAAAGGTGATGTCGCCAAGACCGTCGTGGATGGGAACCTCGGTGGGAGGTCCCGCCAGGGAGACAGTGGCCACGCCACCTCCGGAAGCGATGTAGTCCATGTGTGCCACCCATATCCACTCGAAGCTGGTGGTGTCCATCTCGATATTGGTGGGAACATCCTTGACCGCCCAGCCGCATTCACCCGAAAGACCCGGTACCGACGTTGAACTCGTGGCCAGGATCGGCTCAGCCAGTGAGCCGTCGTCCTTGAGCGCAAGGACCGTGCTCCCCGCCTCATTCCACCTCACCGGCAACCGCAGCCCACTGAGCACGTACGACGCGTTCGCCCGCTCGAGGAAGAGCGGGGCCATGACCTCGGGTGGCACCTTCCGATCGAACACGGGGGTGCTGAGATTGGCCTCGAAGGACGCCTTCGCCTGAGCGACATAGCGCTTCGCAGCGCTGTCATGCCACGACGAACCCACGGCGATGCTTGTCAGGATCAACAGGTTGACCAAGACGACCATGCCTGCGCACGCCACGACAACCGGCACACGCCTTGGAAGCCAGTCCAAACCGCGTGACTCGGCCAGAGGCGAGCCAGCCGGCCTGACGAAGGCGAATGGCAGCACCAGGGCACCAACGATGAAAAGATCCTCGACGTAGCGGGGGTCGTAGGCCAGCACCAGCCCGAAGTCATTGATGCGGCCGAAGGCGAAAAGTGCCACCGTCAGCAGCGCGTAGCCGGCTATGAGGAGCCAGGCATTCCAGGCCAATCGCCATCGCAGCAGGGATACGGCGACGAGGGCAGCAACGACCTGCCAGACCAGCAGAACCGCCCACCACGCGGCCGCCGTGCCAGGTGAAAGACCCGGGGTGAAGCCCGCCCAGGGTCCACCCAGGTAGGCCGGAAGCCACACCTCGCCGAGGCTGATGCGCATCGAGTCGATGAATTGCTGCAGGGTGGGATCGGAGCGGAGTACCTGCTCAGGCTGAGATGCAAAGTAAATCGCCATGAAGGGCAACGTGACGCCGACGGAGGCGGCAGGAAGCAGCCATCGGCGCCCTAGTCCACGAAGCCCCCAGCGGCCCTCGCCAGGCCAATAGCGCCAAGCGATCCAAAAGACGACCGGCAGGACGAGCACGGTCTTCTGCCAAAAGGCCAATCCGACCAGGTAGGCGACCAGGCCCCCCATCGCAAAGACGATTCGAGGGGTCTGAGCGTCGCGAACCGTGAAGTAGAGCATCCACGCGAGAGTCGCCCCCCAGGGCAAGACCTGCAATGCCGACGCGTACCACGTCGTCACCGTCGTCAGTAGGGGCGAGAGGGCGAGGACGGTCACGATCACGGTGGTCCACGGACGCTCGCCGAAGGCCGCCTTCATGCACATGACCACACCGGCCAAGAAGACAGCCCACAGCAGCGTGCACACCAGCACCGCCAGCGGCCAAGACATGGGAAGAGCCGCCTGGCTGAGCCAGACGATCGCAAACCCCAGGGGCATGAGGTGGCCGTTGTAGATCTGGGTGACGTAATCCCCGAAGGGACGACTGGCGTCGGCCAGGTAGAAGAAGTCGTCCATGTGGAAGAAGCCCCCCCACATGGCCCACAGGTGCATGACCAGACCGAGGGCAGCCACACCCCATGGCAGGGGGCGTGGCCACCGCACGGTGTCGCGGGCCGTTTCGACGCTCACGAGGCTGTCCGCGAGCCGGCGGGTTGGCCTAGTCCTCTGCGACTAGCTCGTCGCGAAGAGCCTGCAGGGACTGGTCGGAAGCTAAGGTCCCGTCAACAGCAGGCGAGGCCTCGGATGCGTACTGTGTCGCGGTGCCGTCCTCGACCGCGGACTCGGCGTCGGCAGTGCGCATCTCAGCGGCCTGCTTGCGGTGCGCCTCCCACCTGGCGTGAGCCTCGGCGTATTCGCGCTCCCAGTCGGTTCGCTGCCCTTCGTAGCCAGCCTTCCACTCGCCGGTCTCGGGATCGAAGCCGTCGGGACCGATGTAGTTGCCGGCATCATCGAATGCGGGTGCCATGCCGTAGAGGTAGGGGTCGAACTCGACCGAGACTTCGCCGTCGCCGGACTCGTTGGCCTGCTTGAGGCTCAGCGAAATGCGTCGGCGCTCGAGATCGATGTCGATGACCTTGACAAAGATCTCGTCTCCGACCTGGACGATCTGCTCAGGGATCTCGACATGACGCTCAGCCAGCTCGGAGATGTGCACGAGACCCTCGATGCCCTCCTCGACGCGCACAAAGGCGCCGAAGGGAACGAGCTTGGTCACGCGACCTGGCGTGACCTGGCCCATCTGATGTGTGCGGGCGAAGTGCTGCCAGGGGTCTTCCTGAGTGGCCTTCAGCGATAGGGAGACGCGCTCGCGATCCATGTCGACGTCAAGGACCTCGACCGTGACCTCCTGGCCCACCTCGACCACCTCGGACGGGTGATCTATGTGCTTCCAGGACAGCTCCGAGACGTGCACCAGGCCATCGACTCCCCCGAGGTCGACGAAGGCGCCGAAGTTCACGATCGACGACACAACGCCGGAGCGGATCTGCCCCTTCTGGAGCTGGTTGAGGAAGGTCTGGCGCACCTCGCTCTGGGTCTGCTCAAGCCACGCCCGGCGGGACAGGACCACGTTGTTGCGGTTCTTGTCGAGCTCGATGATCTTCGCCTCAAGCGTCTTGCCAACATAGGGCTGCAGATCGCGAACACGGCGCATCTCCACCAGTGATGCCGGGAGGAAACCGCGCAGGCCGATGTCGACGATGAGGCCACCCTTGACGACCTCGATGACGGACCCTTCGACGACGCCGTCTTCCTCCTTGATCCGCTCGATCGTCCCCCATGCCCGCTCATACTGGGCGCGCTTCTTGGAGAGGATGAGGCGGCCTTCCTTGTCTTCCTTCTGAAGCACGAGAGCCTCGACGGAGTCGCCCACGGCAACGACGTCACTGGGATCGATATCGTGCTTGATCGACAGTTCACGCGAGGGAATGACTCCCTCGGTCTTATAGCCAATGTCGAGAAGGACTTCGTCGCGGTCGACCTTGACGATCGTGCCCTCGACGATGTCACCGTCGTTGAAGTACTTGATAGTCGAATCAATGGCCGCGAGGAATTCGTCGGAAGTGCCGATGTCATTGACGGCCACCTGGGGCGCGTCGAAGGTCTGGGAGGTCACGGAGACTCCGGTTGGATAGGTGTCGTCGAATGCCCGTCGAGTCCGTGAACTGCGTGGGTGGGAGCCGGGATACCGGACCCTAGGCCGCGAAGGTCACCACGAGTCCGCTCTGTCTGGAACGCGTGCGGGCTCGGCGCGCCCGAGAAGGATAGCGCAGGGCCCCAGGGCCCATCGGGGCCACCTACGCGGCGGTGTAGCCCCCCGCGTGCGAGCCACCCGAGCGACGCTTCGACGTGAGCACGAGGATCACTCCCAGGATGAGCAGGATCGCACCAAGGACGAATGCGACGAGTGGGACGGTGTTATTCAGTAGGGCCAGAAGGGCCGACTGGGTCTTCGCGTATTTGATCCCCGCCGAAGCCTGTTCAGGAGTGGTCCCGATGACGGCATCCAGGATCGTGACCTGGTCGGTCCCGTCGGGGCCGCGCAGAGTCTGCAGCTGGACGCTGTCGCCCTTGACGATGGCGCCGGTCTGCGGCTCGACGTAAAGCGTTAGCACATTCTGGTAGTACCGGGGGGCTACGAACGTCGGAAGGGGCGACCCGACCAGATCGCCGGGCACCTCGATCGTACCGACCTGGGAGGGCTCAACCGTGACCACGAACTTGTAGACGGGCAGGCCATCGGCATCCTCCTGCCCTTGGTAGACGGCCTGGACCGTCTCATTGATCGAGGTATCGAAGTAGGGGTAGTCCTGCGGCTGCGTGAACATCGGAAACTTCAGGGGCACGATGCCCGACATCTCGACGTTTTCGCCGTCGATATTCGCCCCGCAGCAGTTGGTCATCTCAGAGGTCACTCGGTTGAAGGCGAACCGCGCGGTGTTGGCCAACACGACCACTCCCGCGTTATCCTCAACGCGCTGGAAGGTGTCGTAGATCGCCAAATCGCCTGCTTTTGCCTCGTCGGTCTGGCTGGCGGGCACGTCACCACGCGTGTAGCGCGTCACTGTCAAAGGGACGTCCCTGCGCTCGGTGAACGTTGCCGGGTCGAAGAGCTTAGCGGCGACGCCCGCCTGGTTGGTCTGGGTGACGCCACCATCGGACTCGCCGGGCGATAGTGGCGCCTTCGCTAGTGCAGGTACGACCATGAAGCGCATCAGTGCTCCGAGCACGACGAGGAAGACGCCGAGCCCGACGAGGACGAGCCCAATCCCGCGGTTCATGGGGACCTCCGTGGCCACTGCCCCGACGGGGCAACCAGCACCCCAACGTACCGGATACTGGGGGCAACCGCTTGGATCTTTAGCCTCGAAGGGAGTGACATGGCCGCTCGATCGTCTTCGACCGAGGACTTCCTCCTCCTCAACGGCTATCGGGCCATCGCCGTCTTCATGGTGCTCACGACCCATGTCGCCTTCAATACCGGGGAGATCCTCACGCCCGTGATCGGGCCCCTCCTCGGACGCATGGACCTCGGTGTGACCCTGTTCTTCCTACTCTCGGGGTTTCTGCTCTATCGCCCCTGGGCCCTGTCAGCCATGGCTGACACCCGGGGTCCGGCCCTGGGGACCTACGCCCTTCGCCGTGCTGTTCGTATCCTGCCGGCGTACTGGGTCATGGTGGCGTTCGTCCTTCTGCTCCTGCCGGAGATCCAGCCGGTGCGCTGGCAAGCGTGGCCGGTGCACCTTGGGCTTCTGCACATCTACATCCCGGGCTTCACCATCGAGGGGCTGACCCAAACCTGGAGTCTGGCCACCGAGGTCGCGTTCTACGCGGCCCTCCCCCTACTCGCCTGGCTCGCCGGCTGCCGCCACCGTGGGAATGCTACCGCCAGCGCGCGATGGCAGTTGATCGTTCTCGCGGTTTGCGTGCTCGCCGGTTGGCTCTTCATCGTTCTGCGCGTATCGGGAGCCATCGGCACATCGACCATGCCCGGCTACTGGCTTCCGGGCTTCATCGATTGGTTTGCGCTGGGCATGGGCTGTGCTGTCATACAGGCTCGTCTCACCATGGCCGGTGCGCCTGCCTGGATGTGGCGCATCAGGCAGATCGCCGAGTCGACACCCTGGTGCCTGCTCATCGCTGCCGGTCTCTTCGTGATCGCAGCCACCCCGCTCGCCGGTCCGCTCACCTTCGACCCCGCGCAGCCCAACAGCCTGGTTATCAAGCATGTGCTATATGGACAAATCGCCGTGTTCCTCTTGTTGCCCGGCTTCCTCGGTCGCTGGGGTGGCGGTTCCACCTGGGCGAAGACTCTGCGAAGTCCACTAGTCGTCTACCTCGGGACCATCTCCTACGGTGTCTTCCTCTGGCACCTAGTGCTCCTGCGTTTCGTGCAAAACGGCCTTGGCTTTCCGATCTTCGGCGGCGGGTTCTGGATCATCTTCCCGCTCGTCGTCGCGATTACTATCGCCTTCGCGAGCGCCTCCTGGTTCGCTATCGAAAGACCGCTTCAGAATTGGGCGCATCGCCAGCCTCGGCGTGACGCCGGCGTTCGGGAGTCGCTGCCGACGTGATGGCGGCGATCGCCAGAAGCGCGGTCAGCGGCATCGCGAGCTCCGGCAGGCTGTCCGGTCCCACAAGCCGAATGCACGTGGCTCCCAGGGCCGTGGCACCCCCGCAGACCGCGACCACACCCGGCCTCCCGACCGCATAGGCGATTGCCAGGGCCATGAGTCCGACACTCACCCCCGGGCCTCCCCCGACCAGCAGCGCCGTGAGTACGCCCGCCCCGGCGAGCAGCCATTGGCCGCGCATCCCGAACCCCGGAGCGGCCAGGGCACGGCCCGGGCGACTTCCTACCGCCGCCATAACCACAAGACCCAGCACCGCCAGTAGGCCAACGCCCAGCCCGAGTCGGTAGGTGCCCGCCGGCTCGAAGGTCAGCGCCGCCGATCCGCCGACCCCGGCCGGCACGATCCATCCCTGGCGCCATCCGTCCACGCGCACGGGCCGCAGCTGCTGCCCGTCGATCGTGGCCACCCAGCCGTCGTTGGCGTTCTCACTTGTTTCGAGTATGCGCGGTCCGGGAGCTTGCGGGATCACCACGGTTCGTGACGCCGCATCCCATTGCTGGACATTCGGCGAGAAGGGTGGCGACCAGGGCGCCTGGGTCCCCAGCGGCTCCAGCGCGATGGATTCGATCGCGAACTCCTCCGTCGACGCCACCTCGATCGTGTGCTCCCCCGCGTCGAGTGACACCAGCCTCCCTCCACATGGGACGGCGGACAGGCGGTCATCGATCAAGACGCGCGCGACTGTGGCACTCACTGACGTCTCCAGCGCTGGTGCACCGTCGACGACTACTTCGGGACCGAATCCACACGGCAAGGCCACATTGTCGAACAGGCGCGGGCCGGGCAGGATGTCCTGAACGCCGAAGACCCGCACCTCGTTCACACCCACCGGCAGGGCTGTGAAGACTCCTGTGACTGGATTCAGGCTGCGGATCGCCGATGTATTGTCGAACCGGAGTCGGATTCGGTCTGTGGTCACGGCGGGCACCGTCAGGACCCCTGAGCCCGTGACGACGCTTGTGGTCTGAAGTCCACCCGCAAACGCCGTGACGGTCAACGGTCGTGATGCCGGCAGGTCCGGGCTCACCGCAATGAGGACCCCACGCACCTGACGGGGCTCATTCCACCTGATGAGGAGTTCGGGTCGCTCGTCCAGGGGTGATGCGATCCACGCCGTGGACTCGACGCCATCAATCGCCGCCTGGGGGCGAGAGGCCGGGTCGCTGCTGGCCACGCTGGAGGCAGTCGCCCGAGGGGAACCTTCGAAGATGGGTTCGAGGACCGCGTCCAGACCGACTCCCGGACGGGGCCGGACGGCAACACGCACGCGATAGGTACCCGACTCCGCCACGCTGAACACGCGCGAGATCCCCGCGCGCTCCTCGCCGGCCCTGCCGAGGACGCCTGAGCACACGAGTTGCCCCTTAACGCCCACACAGGAGGATGACTCGCCGCGGCGGGCGGTGAGCACGATGGGACCACCTTGAGCCGACCCTGTCGTGCGGATGATTCTCTTGATGTCGACGGGTAGATCGACCTCACGGATACCGAATGCCTCACCCTGCCCGCCACCTTCGACACCTTCCAGCGTCAAACGCACGTGCCTTGTCGGCCCCTGCGGCAGCGCGAGTAACTGACGTCGGTCGGTGGGCTGCACCGGAACGGTCAGCTGTCCGGCGTCAGTCGTGACGGTCACCTCGGTGGGCGGCGTACCCGCGACGCCCCCGACCACGAACCGGACTCCGATTCGGTCAGCCGTGAACTCTTGGTCCGTCTCGACCTGCCACCACTGCCCTACGCCGGGCTCCAGATCGCCGGAGACCCACGCGGTGAGCAGGTCGCCGTCGGTTGCCGACCACGGCGAGGCGGCCGGATATCTCGCGCGAAGCGCCGTGGGATCGCTTCCGCTCGACGATGCGGTCGCGACACCACCGCTGAATTCGACGACGGCCTGGCGTTGGGCGGGATCGAGCGGATAGAAGTCGTGGACGAGGCGCTCCTGTCGGAAGGCCTGCTCGGCCGTCAGGGCCTCCGACCGGTTGTCACGGGACCGTCCGACGCCTACCTCGGTCCGCAGGTATCCGTCGGTGACGCCCGCGTCCACCGCGATCGTGGCCTCAGCGGCCAGGGGCGCATCGTCTCCCGCAATGACGACGGGTCGGCTTCCGAGCACTCCGGCATCGGCAAGATCGATGACTGACTCCGACGACCCACTCGCCACCAGCACCCGATCGGCGTTACGGATCCAAACGCGCGAGTCAGCAGCGGCGTAGGGGCTGTCGACTCGCCATATCTCCACCGCGGCGGTGGTGTCCTGAAGGCCGTTGTCAACCACGGTCGTCTGAGTGCGATAGGGATTTAGAGTTGGCCCGAACCCCGCCACAGGCGTGAAGCCTCCCGATCGGAACAGCGACTGACGCACGAGTGCGGTGCGCGGAGCCTCGCTCCGCCTGGCGTCGATGTCGTTGCGCAAGACTATGTAGCGAACTCCGGCCCTGGTCAGTGCGTCCGCGAGGCCCGGAGTTCCTCGGCCACTGTCAAGGCGCTCTTGGACGGCGTCGAGCCACCGGATGTTTCCAGCGCTCGACAGCGGGACCGCGTCGCGCACAGCCCAGGGGGTGGTAGCTAGGGGTTGCAGTGGCTCGTCTTGGGTGCGACCCCACGAGAAGATGGCAAAGGATGAGCCGGGAACGATGAGTGCGCGCCCCGCCGGGTCGGCCGTTGCCAGCCAGTCCGCAACCTGCTCCCAGTACGCCGGGATCCTCTCAAATGATCGGTCGCGCGTCAGTGCGCCGGTCATCATCGGCCACGCGCCAACAAAGACGAACGCGGTCAGGACCGCGATGCATGAACGACGCCAAAGGTCGCCTCTGCTGCGCTCACCCGCGACGAGCCATTGAGCCAGGAACCCCAAACCGAGGGCCAAAGGCAGCCTCAGCAGGGGGTCGAACTTGTGCGTGTTGCGAAGGGGTGCCAAGGCGCCGTCAAGGAGCACCCTGAAGGACTCGGCGAAGATGCCATTCACATCGCCGACGTGCCCGAGGGATACGAGAACAAAGCCGATGAGCAGCGATCCCACAAGGAAGAGGCGTTGAGGGTTCGTCCGCAAGGCCACGCCGACAAGCCCGAGGCTTGCCACCAACCCCGTGGCCAGGATCAGCAGGGGCATCGTGACCAACTGGAAGCCACCCGGCCACGCCGGTCCACCCGTGTCCGCGACGTACGCCACCCACTGGGAGGTTCCGCGAAGCACCGTGTCCGCAGTCGTGACGAGAGTCGTGACGGACGACGACTCGATCCAGTCGAGGAACGGCGGAGAGTAGCGACCGAGCACGGCGAGCGGTAGGGCCCACCACAGGCTCGAGAGGACTACCGCACCCGCCCACCATGCTCCGATGGCGACCCGATCTCGACCACGAAACCGCGCCACGATCCACCAAGCGCCGAGCGGGAGAATCGCCAGAGTCGCAACCGCGTTGACGCCACTCGCGAAGAGCACGGCGATGCCGCTGAGTGCGGCGGCCCTGCGCGGGCCGAGCCGACCGTCGGCGGCTGCAGCAAGGGGGATGAGCAGCCACGGGGCCATGGCATAGGGAAGTACCTCGACGGAGACCACGCCGATCTCCGTGATCATGCGCGGCGCCAGCGCGTAGGCAAGGCCCGCCACGATGCGCGCAGCCGGAGCGCTGACTCCGAGGTGCCGTGCCAGTCGGACAACTCCGAGGAATGATGCAATGAGCAGGAACGACCACCACAGACGCTGGGTCACCCACGGCGGGAGCCCGGCAAGGTCGCCCACCACGAAGAAGGGGCCGACTGGGAAGAGATAGCCGTAGGCCTGATTCTGCAATTGCCCGAAGAAGCCCAGGGGCTCCCACAGATCAAGCGCACGGGCCAGGAAGCCTGCGGGGTCGACGCCCAGGTCGAGCTTCGTGTCGGCTGCCACGCGCCCCGGGTCCTGCACAAACGCCAGCGCTGAGAGCACGACACACACGGCCGCCAGACGTAGCCGATGTCCGAGCCGGGGATCGGGAGGCGGCCGCTCGATGTCGGCCGATGGCCCTGTCCGGGAGGCCTCAATCAGGGCCATCGACGCTCCTGCGGCGCAGCACCATCATGAGGTTCCAGCAGGCGATCTCGCGCAGGCCCGGGACTCGCGCGGTCCACGCCAGGCCCCTGGGCAGATAGCGCGGGACGATGTCGATGACTTCCGCCGAGCGGCACTCTCGCGCCCACTCGATGCCTGCCGCTGCGGTGATCGGAAACAGACTCTCGCCGAAGACATTCTTCGGAGGCCGGTGGTGCCGCTTGTGGTAGCGGCGTGCTGCCAGCTCGCCTCCGGCCAAGTGCCAGGGAGCGGTCTCGTGTCCACCCCAGGGTCCCCACCACAGGGTGTAGGAGCAGATCACGGTGCCACCCGGCCGGGCTACCCGCACCATCTCGTCGGCCATCACCCACGGCTGTGCCACGTGTTCGAGGACGTTGGAGGAGTACACGACATCGAAGCAGTCGTCCGGGAAGGGCAGCGCCGTACCGCTTCCGAGCACCGTGCGCGGACCTGGCTCGCGTCCGTGCAGTCGCATCTCCCCGGCGTCGGCATCGAGGGCGACGTAGGTGGCGCCACGGCGTTCGAAGGCGTCGGCGAAGAACCCCGGACCCCCTCCGACGTCGAGGAGGAGGGCGCCCCGCAGCGGATGCCAGTCATCGACCTGGGCGGCCGAGTCGGCGGCCAGGTCGCCGTAGAACCGGTCGGGATCGGACTGCTCAGCCAGGAACGACTTGAACAGGTGCACGGATCGGCCCCAGGTCGCCCGGAAGGCACGGGGCGTCACGGCTGACTGGCCGGTCGAGGACACCGAAGGACGGTACCTCAGGGCGGGGGGTCGTTCCCTGCCACGCGGATCCCGAGCGGTCCGGCATTACCGTGTGGGAGTGCGCATAGCCTTCCTGAACTGGCGGGATACCGCCAACCAGGAGGGCGGTGGGTCCGAGGTCTACGTCCATGAGATCGCCCGGCGCCTGGTGGCCCGCGGGCACGAGGTCACGCAGGTGTGCGCCGAGCACCCACACGGTGGCCGACTCGAGGTGCTCGACGGGGTTCGGATCGTGCGGCGAGGGTCGAAGTTGACCGTCTACCAAAAGGCACGACGGCTTCTGCGCTCCGGAGCACTCGGGCCGCTCGATGTCATCGTCGACACCCAAAACGGCATTCCCTTTTTCTCGCCGTGGGCGGTATCGACCCCATCGGTCGTTCTGTGTCATCACGTGCACCGTGAGCAGTGGCCCGTCGTCTACGACCCCATTCGCGCTCGCATCGGCTGGTGGATCGAGTCGACGCTCGCCCCGTGGGTGTACCGACGACATCGCTACGTTGCGTGCTCCCACGCCTCCGCCGGCGAACTGGCGCAACTCGGAGTAGACCCCGCAAGGATCACCGTGGTGCACCCCGGGGTCGACCCATCGATCGGCTACGACCCTCTCGATCGTGACCCGAAGCCGCGCATAGCGGTCATGGGCAGACTCGTCCCGCACAAGCGCTTCGAGCACGTCTTGCGCTCCGCGGCCCAGCTTCGCGCAAGGTTCCCCGGCCTGACCGTCGCCGTCATCGGTGACGGCTGGTGGGCTGATCGGCTGCACGCGGCGGCCGAGGAGACCGGTGTCGCCGACATCGTCGACTTCACCGGGCACATCTCGGAGATGGAGAAGGCGCGTCAGCTTGCGCGCGCGTGGGTCATGGCGCTGCCCTCGCTCAAGGAGGGTTGGGGAATCGTGGTCATCGAGGCTGCAATGGCCGGCGTGCCTACGGTTGCCTACCGAGCAGCGGGCGGGGTCACGGAATCTATTGTCGACCACCAGACCGGCATCCTCGTCGACGGCGGTGAGGCCGCCTTCACGCGCTCGATCGAGCTGCTGCTTGACGATGACGCCCTACGGCAGCAGTACGGCGACGCCGCGCGGACCTATGCCGAGCAGTTCACATGGGACCGAGCAGCCGATGCCTTCGAGAACGTCCTTCGAGCGCATATCGCGAGCGGCTAATTTTTGCTGCCGTAGACGACGTAGGGCGCGTCGACGGTGGGCGGGACGGCGGTCTGCGAGGAGATGATGCCGAACGACGCACCGCCGGCAATGACAGCGCCGACGGCCGCCGCGATGATGATGCCGATGATTGCGCTTATGACCCCTCCAACGTCGGGCCTTACCGTACCAAAGGTTCACCCGGTGTGCGCTCATCTTCGCGGCGGCGAGCGCGTGCGGTGCGAAACCCCCCGATACCCGCGGCCCCGGCGAGCGCCGATAGGACTAGGCCCACGATCACGTCGACGGCAATCACCCACCGGGCGTAAGCCGGGGCCTCGGGTTGGCGCACGGGCCCTTCAAGGGCGAACAGGGCCAGGTCGGGCCCCGCACGTACCTGCACGAGCCCGGACAGGGCGCCAGGGGCCAGCCCCGGGGGCTGGCCGAGCTCGACCAGCGCCCAGCCGATGCCCAATTCGCCCATAACTCGGCTCAACGGCTGGCCGTCAGCGAGGGCACGCCCAATCTCGCGAGCCCGGGGATCCTCCCCCGCAATGGTGACCATGCCCGAGCGGGTGCTCACCGACAGACCGTCGGCGACGACGGTCGTGCGCGTCAACCAGCGAGGCGCGGGGTCCAGCACGGTCCTATCGGCATTCCACGCAAAGCGCCGGAACGCCGACCACGGAAGCACCACGACGTCACCGGGTCGGGGATCAGCAGCGATCACCTCGCGCACTTCTCCCCATGCGCCGGGGTAGTCGACTGCCTGGAGCCGACCCGCGGCACCCCAGGCAAGATCGGGCAGCGCTGCCACGGGCACCAATGCCACGAGAACGAGAAGGGCCCGGCGCACTGCAGTGTCGCCGATGTGCGCGAGCAGACCACCGATGAACACACCCGCGCTTGCTCCCACCAGGAGGGCGAGCGGGCCGAGCCACTTGTGCGCATCGCGCAAGATCCCCGCCCCCGGGATCGACTGCAGGAGTGCGGCCCATGCCCCGGGCAGTAGCGCGGATGCCGCGGCCGCGACAAGCCCCGCAAGCGCGACGGCGGCCCACCAACCCACCACAGCCCGTCCTAGCGTGCGCGTCATTGCGGGTAGGCCTGCAATGCAGAGCACGATGAGGACGACCGCGAGGACGGGAGCAGTCGGCCACGACCGCGAGGGCAGCGTCACGTCGGCGTTCCAGATCCCGCCGAGGCCCAGAATCGTCGGCAGCACGCCCGGGCCCTCGTCTCGGACCGCGAACACCGTGGCTCCCTGCGCATCCACCTGCCCGAGCGCGGGGTTCGCCAGTGCGGGGACGAGCCAGGGAAGCCAGCACAGCAGCAGTCCCGCGGCGGTGAGCGCGCGGGCACGCAGCGATGCCTGGCTTCGGGGGGCCAGCACCAGCGGAAGCGTGAGTGCGACGGCAAGGACACTTCCGCTCGGGGTGAGGCTCGCGGCAGCCACGATGAGGATCAGTGCGATACCAGCGCAGGCACGGCCGCGCCGCATGTCGAGGGCGGTGGCCAGCGCCCATGGAGTGAGGGCGTAGGCAAGGACCAGGCCCCAGTGGCCGATGACTAGGCGCTCGGCAACGTAGGGATTCCACACGACGATGGTGGCGGCGATCAACCGACTGCTGAGGCAGCAGTGCCGCAGCAGCCGGAGCATCCCCAGTCCGGCCAGCAGCGGGACGGCGAGCAGGATCGCCTTCTGCAGCCACTCCCCCGGAATGACCGCCTCGGCGAGGGCGACCACGGCGTCCTGCGGTACGGCGCGCGGCAGCGACCCGCCGATCCCCAACGTCGCGGGTAGCAGGTCCTGCCGCGGGGTGAAGACCATGTCGTAGCTCAGCGTGAACCCAGGCCGCAGCGTCGGCGCGACCATGGCGAGGGCGAGCACGCTGATCCACGCGACCGGCATGACCCGAGCGCCGTGTCGGCGCCAGCCTCTCGAGTGCCTCATGGGCGGTTATCGTGGCACGCGTGACCGGACGCCGCGCCATCCTGTCGCACACCTTCATAGTGGCAGCGGCACTCGGCGTCGGCCAGGTCCTCGCCTACATCGTCAGCGTTGTCGCCGCGCGAGCCCTCGGACCCGAGCAGTTCGGCGTTTTCGCGGCGCTTTTGGGTGTCATTCTCATCGGCAGCGTGCTGGCGCTCGGGATCCAGGCCGTGGCGGCTCGGCGTCTCGTGCACATCGACAGCGCCGACCGCGAGGGTGCCTCACGCGACATACTGCGCGACGGCCTCATCGGCGGTGCGGCCGCTGCTGCCGCGACACTCGTCATCAGTCCGCTGCTCATGTGGCTCCTGCGTCTCCAGGGCTGGCTGCCCCTGCTCCTCGTAGCGCTCACACTCATTCCGTTGACATGGGCGGGGTCCCAGTACGGCGTCGCCCAGGGTCGCGAGTCCTATCGACGGCTGGCCGCCGTATACCTGGCCGTGGGCCTCGGACGCGGTGCCGGCGGTGTGGTCGGGGCGATCGCCAGTCAGTCGGTGCTTGGAACCATGGTCGGGCTCACTATCGGGACAGCGGTCGGGGCGCTCATCGGACGCTGGTGCATCGCTCCCCTCGCGCGCGCCCATCCTGTGCGCGTATCGGGTTTCTTCGGCGAGACGGCCCATGCCACGCATGCGCTGCTCGCCCTCTTCGTCCTGACCAACGTCGACGTGCTGCTCGCCCGAGCACTGCTGACTCCCTACCAGGCCGGGGAATACGGAGTGGGCGCCATCATCGCCAAAGTCGCGTTCTGGCTGCCCCAGTTTATCGGCGTCGTCCTCTTTCCCAGGTTCGCCGATCAGCGCAGGGCGCGGGCCACCCTGGTGGCCGTGGGCGCTGTCGCCGCCATGGGCTTCGTCGTCCTCGGCGTCACCGCCGCCGTTCCCTGGCTCGTGGTCAATGTCGTCGGCGGCGCGGCGTACGCCGAGCTGATCCCGATCGCGTGGATGTTTGCGGCCATCGGGGCCCTGTTCGCGCTCGCCCAAGCGCTCTTGCTCACGCGCCTAGCGCTTGACGATCGTCGCGCCGTCATCGCCGTGTGGGCGGCCGCAGCGCTCCTGGTGATGCTCGCCACGCTGGTGATTGCACACAGCGTCTCCGGCATCGCCAGCAGTGCCCTTCTGGCCGGCGCCACCCTCTCGGTCGCCGGAGCGGTCGTCGCTGGCGTCGAGATCCGCGCGCTGCGTCGGCCGCCCTCGCCTACTTCGTAACGACCGCCAGCGGATTGGGCCACGGGCCCGGTGCGTAGGTCGCGCTGTATCCGCTCAGCGGGCCCATGGCGTCTTCGATTGCGGCCGTGCCGGGGTAGACGCCGTTCTTCACCCAGTTGTCGAGAAGGTCGATGACCGCGATGCGCGACTCGGGCGTGAAGTTGCAGTGGCCGGCACCGTAGGGCGCACCGGCCTCCTGGCTGTAGCGGCCGGGGGCCACGGTGAATGTCTGCACGAGCTCTGCCCTGGCGTTGCCGGCCGCCACCTGCGCGTTGTAGCGGTCGCGGAAGAACGTCTGGTTTTGAGCGATCACCAGCGGGTCGGCCCTGGTGTGCATGGTGATCGTCGGCACCAGGACGGCCCCGCTGGGATCGCCGCCACGCCCCAGGGCCGCGGCCTGGGCCGCGGGATCGGCGGCGACCCGAGTGCCGGCATCGAGGATGGCTGCATTCCTGGCGGCCGCCCCCTCGCCTCCGATCGCATCGATGGCCTCGGCCTCCGACTCGCTGATGCGCGAGGCGTATTCGGAGGTCTCGTTGCCTACGACGTTGCCGCCGAATCTCGTATCGATTTCGTAGCGCCCCACAGTGCCGTAGGCCACTGCCGTAAGCAGCGCCTCGATGGTGCCGGAGACCTTGCTCACGATGTCGGAGCCGTCGAACCGGTAGGTCTGCTCCGGGGCGTCCACAACTGCCGCGATGGTCAAGATCTTGCCGATCGCCTCGGTGTCCTGGTCGCGCGCTGACTCGATCAGGCGAGATGCCGCGCCCTCCCAGGCCTGGACCGCCTCCTCGTAGGTCGCATAGCTGTCGATTTTCATGTCGGGGTTGAGCAACTGTTGGGTCGCATAGACCGTGTCGAGCGCCAAACCGATGTTGGGAAGCAGGCCGGCCATCACGCCGCATAGCGGTGCCGCACCATCGACCCACTCGGCCTGCTCGGACAGCTCTTGGGTGATCAGGCCACCTAGCGAATCGCCCCAGACGTAGACGCGATTGGGCGTGCCCACGTTGGCGGTGAAGAAGTCGTAGATCTCCTGGCCGGCACGCACGCCATCTTCGACCGCCCAACCGTTGGTGCTGTATGACGAACCAGCCAGCGCGTAGCCCTTGGCTAGCAGTGCCTTGCCGAGCGCCTTGTCGTCGCTCTCCCAGCCCGGCACGGGCGTGGCGGAGGTATTGACCGGATCGAACGACGGCGGGAAGGGCTGTGCGGGACGGTAGCCATGCGAGTAGAGCAGCAGGGTGCCGTTCCAGTTCTCGGGCATGACAATCTCGTAGGCGGCGCCATTGATCGTTCCGGTGCACTCGACCTGATCGCAGCCGTTGAACGGCACGTCGGTGGACTGGTCTCGGGTCGGGGTCGTCGCCGAGGCGCTGGAGCACGCAGCGAGCAGCAGGCCAGCGGAGGCAGCAAGGGCAAGTCGGCGAATCATGGGTGCAGTCTGCCACGCCCGGGGTTCCCCCAGACCCTTCGGCGGAAGGCCTAGTGGCCGGCTGCCTCCCACGTGGGACCGACCCCGAGGGAGATGTCGAGGGGCACGCGGAGTTGGGCGGCACCGGACATGCCGGAGGCCAACAGGTGGCTCACCGCCTCGAGCTCACCGGGGGCCACCTCGACGACCAACTCGTCGTGTACCTGGAGGAGCAGCCGGGATCCGAACCCGCCCGCGGACAACGCTTGGGCGACCCTCAGCATTGCCACCTTGATGATGTCGGCCGCCGAGCCCTGGATCGGCGCATTTAGCGCCATGCGCTCGGCCATCTCCCGGCGTTGACGGTTGTCACTGGTGAGGTCGGGTAGATAGCGGCGCCTGCCCATGATCGTCTCGGTGAAGCCGCGCTCGCGTGCATCGGTCACGACTCCCTGGAGGTAGTCGCGAATACCACCGAACCGAGCGAAGTAGTCGTCCATCAAGACCCGGGCCTCGTCGGGCTCGATGCCCAGTTGCTGGGATAGACCGAAGGCCGACAGTCCGTAGGCGAGTCCGTATGACATGGCCTTGATCCGCCGTCGCATCTCCGTATCGACATCACCCGGAGCAACACCGAACACGCGCGAGGCCACTGTGGTGTGGAGGTCCTCACCCGCGGCGAAGGCGGCGATAAGGCCGGCGTCCTCAGACAGGTGGGCCATGATCCGCATCTCGATCTGGCTGTAGTCCGCCGTGAGCAGGGTTTCGAAGCCCTCCCCCACGACGAAGCACCCGCGAATGCGTCGACCGGCCTCTGCGCGAATGGGGATGTTCTGCAGGTTGGGGTCGGTGCTCGACAGACGACCCGTCGCCGTCGTCGTCTGCTGGAACGTGGTGTGGACGCGTCCGTCGGGGGCAACGAGGGGCAGCAGCCCGTCGACGGTCTGGCGCAGGCGACTCCAGTCGCGCCATTCCAGGATGCTCTCGAGCACCGGATCCTGCGTACGCGCGAAGAGCGATTCCAGCGCCTCCGCGTCGGTGGTGTAGCCGGTCTTGATGCGCTTGGTCTTGGGTAGCCCGCGCTCGCCGAAGAGCACCTCCTGCAACTGCTTGGGCGAGCCGAGGTTGAAGGAGCGGCCCACGATGCGATGAGCCTGGCTCTCTGCCGAGCGCGCCGCCTCGCCGAACTCCTCGGAGAGCCGGGCAAGCGCGACCGTGTCGACGGCTATGCCGACCCGCTCCATGGCCGCTAGCACGTATTGGAGGGGGAGCTCGACGTCGCCCAGGAGTTGGCCGGCACCCCGCTGCGCGACTTCGGCGGACAGGACGGCGTCGACCTCGCGCACGGCCACCGCGCGGCGCGCAACCGCCTCATCCCCCGGGCCATCGAGGGCCAGTTGGCCGTCGTCATCGGCATCGAGGGCACGGCCGAGGTAGCGCTGGCACAGGTCGTCGAGCGCGGGGCTGCGCTGCCCGGGCTGGACCACGTAGGCAGCCAGAGCCGTGTCATCGCGCAGCCCCCCCAGCTCCCAGCCCTGCGCCCACAGGGCGAGGAGGGGCCCTTTGGCGTCGTGCACCACCTTGGCGTGATCGGTGTCGGCGAGCCAGGAGCGAAGAGCGGAAGAATCGGCCGCGCCGAGGCCCGCGAGCGTGGCCGCGGCGACCGATCCGTCGGGTGACGCAATGCCGATGGTGACGATTTGGCCGGTGCCACCTCCCCACGATCCGATGAAGGCGACTCCGGCATCTTCCAGGGCATGCTCAGTGAGCCACGCCTGCCAGTCGCCAGCATCGATGTCATCGATCTCGGTTGGCTCGGACGGCGCCGCTGCTGGTGATGCCGTGCCCAGGCTCTCGAAGAGACGATCGCGCAACACACGAAATTGCAGGGCGTCGAAGACCTCGTGCACGGGCTCCGAATTGATGGGCTCACGATGGAGATCCTCCAGTGTCAGGTCGATAGGCACATCGCGGACGAGTTCGGTCAGCTGTCGGTTGACCAGCACCTGTGGCAACGCCGTGCGCAGAGAGTCGCCCAACTTCCCACCGATCTCATCGACATGCTCGACGAGCCCCGACAGGGACTCAAATTGCTGCAGCCACCTCGTTGCCGTCTTCTCGCCGACGCCGGGGATTCCCGGGAGGTTGTCGCTGGGATCTCCACGCAGCGCCGCGAAGTCGGGGTACTGACGCGGCGTAAGGCCGTATTTGTCGTGAACCGCCTCCGGGGTCATGCGGGCCAGGTCTGACACGCCCTTTTTCGGATAGAGCACGGTGATCGCATCGGTCACCAGTTGGAAGGCATCGCGGTCACCGGTGATGATGGAGGTGGACATGCCGGCATCCTGGGCGCGTGTTGCGAGGGTGGCGATGATGTCGTCGGCCTCGTAGCCGTCGTACTCGATCCACCTGATGCCCATCGCCGTGAGCACGTCGCGAATGAGGTCGACCTGTCCTTTGAACTCAGGTGGTGACGCCGAACGCGTGGCCTTGTATTCGGGATAGGCCTGCGTGCGGAAGGTCGTGCGCGATATGTCGAAGGCAACGGCGATATGGGTGGGATCCACGTCACGGAGCGCGTTGATGAGCATCGACGTGAAGCCGTAGACGGCGTTTGTGGGCTGTCCACCCGCCGTGGCGAAGTTCTCGACCGGCAATGCGTAAAAGGCCCGATACGCCAACGAGTGCCCGTCGAGCAAGAGCAGTCGATCTGCTGACACGGGGCGATCCTAGGCTGGGGGCATGAGCGGCGATCCGCGCGAACTGGCGGCACTCATCCAGGCCTCCGAGGCAGGTGGCCTCGGGCCGCGTATGGGCACAAAGTGGCTGGAGGTCTCGGCGGAGAGGGTCTCGGCCCGGATTCCCGTGGAGGGCAATACCCAGCCCTTCGGCCTCCTCCACGGCGGTGCGAGCGCGGTCCTGGCCGAGAGCACCGGCTCGGTCTTGGCCAACGTCAACGCCGGCGAGGGTCGATACGCCGTGGGCATTGAGTTGTCGTGCACCCACCATCGCAGTGCACGTGAGGGATTCGTGACCGCAACGGCCGTACCGCTCTCCGTAGGCAGAACCCTGATCACCTGCGCCATCAGCGTCGTGGACGACGCCGGGCGGCTGATCTGTTCGGCTCGGCTCACCTGCTTCGTCAAGGAGGCCTGACCTACCCGGGAACCATCGGCTCTCGATCTGGCCGTTGACTCCCCCCGGGGTCCGCCCCGCACTATGCTCCCAGCACATGGCACCCCCGTGGTGCGCCCGGATTTCCCACCCGTGGATCCGATCGTCGAGGGAGGCTGAGTGCTCCGAGCATTCGCCCGGCTTCTCCTGGCACTCCTGGGGCTCATGGCCGCTTCCGTTGCCCTCACGGGCGTCGCTGCGGCTGCCGACCCGGCCGTCGTCGCCGTCGTCACGGATGCCAACAAGGCCCCCATCGCCGGCGTCACCATTAGCGTCACGGGGCCAGATGGCTTCACCGGAACGGGCACTACCGGCGCGGATGGCATCGCGACCATCATCGTCCCCAAGAGCGGCAAGTACGTCGCGACAATCGATGAGGCCACGATCCCAGGCGGAGCCACCGTCAAGGACGGCACGGAGCGCACCGTCAACGTCCTGTCCGGCAACAAGAAGGTCCTCTTCCCCGTGGGAATGCCCGATGACGGCGGGGGTAGCCAAGATGGAGGCGGTGGGTCGGGAATCACCCTCGACCGCGTCATGCAACTCATCCTGGATGGTGTGATCCTGTCCCTGATCATCGCCCTTGGCGCCCTTGGGCTCAATCTCATCTTCGGAACCACGGGACTCTCCAACTTCGCCCACGGCGAACTGCTGACCCTGGGAGCCTTCACCGCGCTGGTCCTGAATACCAGCCTCGGCCTGGACCTGCTGATCGCAGCCCCTCTGGCCATCCTGCTCAGCGCCCTCCTGTGGGGCTGGGGCCAAAACCAGGTCCTGTGGAAGCCCCTGCGCAAGCGCCAGACGGGCCTGATCGCCGCCATGATCGTGTCGATCGGCCTGGCAATCATGCTGCGGTACGTGATCCTCTTCCTCTTCGGGGGCGCACCCAAGAGCTACCAGCAGTTCGCCGGTCAGCCCGGCCTCGAACTCGGGCCCATCTTCATCACGCCCAAGGCGATCGTGCTGTCGATCATCGCCATCATCGCCCTCGTCGCCATAATCCTCTGGCTGAAGAGCTCGCGCATCGGCAAGGCGACCCGCGCGGTCTCGGACAATCCGGCGCTCGCGTCAGCCTCGGGTATCAACGTCGAACGCGTTATCTCAATCGTGTGGATCCTGGGCGCCATGCTGGCGGCCTACGCGGGCGTCTTCCTAGGCATCACCCAAAACGTCGTCTGGACGATGGGGCAGTACCTCCTGCTCACCCTCTTCGCCGCCATCGTGCTGGGCGGCCTGGGCACGATCGGCGGCGCCATCGTGGGATCGTTCGTCGTCGGCATCACGGTCCAGCTGAGCACCCTGATCGTGCCGACGGAGCTCAAGACGGGGGCCGCCCTCCTGCTCATGATCCTCCTGCTTCTCGTACGGCCACAGGGCTTACTTGGTCGACCGGAGAGGGTGGGCTGACATGGACATGGGATTCGTCCTCACGCAGGCCATCACCCAGGCGATCGGCGTCACGGCGATCATTTACCTGCTCGCGACCATGGGCCTGAATATCCAGTTCGGCTACACCGGCCTGCTCAACTTCGGCCAGATCGCATTCGTGGCCGTGGGTTCCTACGCCATCGGCGTGTTTCTGATCCAGTGGCAGCAGGACCCCTGGCCCAACTGGATGCCGTGGCCGACCCTCGTCCCCAACCTGTGGGTCGCGATTCTCTACGCACTGCTCCTGTCCGTAGCGCTGGCCCTGATACTTGGCATACCCACCCTCCGCCTGCGCGCGGACTACCTGGCCATCGTCACGATTGCCACCGGCGAGATCATGCGCCTGGCCTTCAAGTCCACCGATCCCCTCGGC